>Ga0180007_10000431_pt1 | contig 71715 bp, 59 predicted proteins | sample MM_PC_MetaG_FD_121122 | JGI IMG/M metagenome (GOLD analysis project Ga0180007, IMG submission 121122) | Groundwater microbial communities from the Aspo Hard Rock Laboratory (HRL) deep subsurface site, Sweden - MM_PC_MetaG | ecosystem: Environmental > Aquatic > Deep subsurface > Groundwater... | reverse complement strand
TGTTAAAATAGTGGATAAATAAAGGGAGGATTATCGATGAAAAAATTCTATCGAAGTGTATTTATATCAGGAGCGGTTATTCTGTTTATGGGAATCTGTTCATCTGCCATGGCGGAAGATGTCAAGATCCATGGGTTTATCTCCCAAGGGTACCTGAAGACAGACAAGAACAATTATCTTACCGGTACGGATGACGGCTCCTTCCAGTTCAATGAAATGGGAATCAATTTTACCACAAACGCAACAAGTCGGCTCAAAATCGGCTGTCAGTTTTTTGCCAGGGATTTGGGAAGTGTCGGAAACGATGAAATTGTCGTCAATTGGGCGTTTGCCGAATATAATTTCAGAAACTGGCTGGGGTTAAGGACCGGACTCGTGAAAATGCCGTTTGGATTTTATAATGATACCCGGGATTATGATGTGTTGCGAACCTCCATTTTCCTTCCCAGCAGTGTATATAACGAAAATTTGAGGGATGGCTCTAACAGCATAAAAGGGGTTGAGCTTTTTGGTGCCCAGTCCATTGGCTTGTTGGGGCTTTTTAAGTACCAGATCATGGCCGGCGCAACGCAAATCCCTGCTGACAGCGGTACGGCCAAACTACTGGAAATCCAGTATCCAGGTATGGAAATGACAAGTATTGATGTTGGCCCTGTGTATGATGCCCAGATTCAATGGCTAACTCCTCTGGATGGATTCCGGCTGGGCGTTACTTATGTGAAAACGGATTTTTCCTATGATGCTGTTTCAAATGATACCCTGCCAGTCAGGGCAAGCATCCGTAAATCTGAATGGTATAGTTATTCTGTGGAATATATCTGGCAGAACTGGACGTTTTCTGCAGAAAACTACATATTGAAGAGAAAAGCTAAGATTTACAGTGTTGCAACCGGTGAAAAAGTCTTCCTGTTTGATGGAGATATTGATTTGGCAGAAGATGACTCATATTATCTGAGACTGTCCTACCGGTTTACTGACTGGCTGGAAACCGGATTCTATTATTCCAAATATGTGGATGATGAAAAAAAGAAAAATGATGAAAATAAGTTGAGAGATCAATGTCTTTCCCTCCGGTTTGACATCAATCCGTACTGGATTGTCAAGCTCGAAACCCATCTGATGAATGGAAAATTCGGTGTAGAGCCTGATGACCATGGCCGTGCATACAATGAATGGATGCTTTATGCGGCTAAAATGACGTTTATGTTTTAATTGCAATACGGATCGCTGAATCACCACCCGGGATTCATCAGCTCCTGACCATTTATAAAAAACAGGCAGAAAAAAAACTGCCTGTTTTTTTTTGTGTTAAGCAATAGACGTATTTTCACGTGTAGTTACGGTTTGATATTAATCCCTACTGGCTTTTCAAACTGGAAGCCCACCTGATGAATGGCAAGCGTGTTGTGCAACCGGATGATGACGGCCACACCTATAATGAATGGATGCTTTATGCTGCGAAAATGACCTTTATGTTCTAGTATGAATGACCTTTGATGCCGTGCGTACAAATTGAATTTCACACAAGCCCGGGCAGATTTTTCTTTTAGCCCGGGTTTATATCTGGTAAACTGCAGGTAATGCAATTTTCTGAAGTGCATTATTTCCTTTAATTCTGCCCACAATTTTATCTTGCACTATATTGGGGGTCAAGATGACGAACAGGAAAGAAAGATCTCTGCAATGCAAATAAGACAGAGACATTGAAAAGCGGAATGTACACAGAAGGCTTTTTTTGCATCGGCTATCTTCTGTTCCGAATCCTTATTTAAGCCATTCATTCCGACTATGTTTTCATTTCCCCATCCGGGACAATTGCAATCGGCCAAAAGGTGATATGTGAGATCCTCGCGTTTAAATCAATGGACTGCATTATGGAACAGGCTGGAAAGGCGGTTTATGCCGGCATATGTCTGGGATGCGGATCCATTGACATTCTGGCGGGAGCGTATTCTTTTTATTCTGTGTTTTATAACGGCGGCTTTTGGGATTATTCCGCTCATACCTTCGGTTATTCTGGCCTACCAGGAAGGGTTGTGGAGTGTCGTAATTCTGGATTCAGTCTCATATGCGATTGTGATCATTCTTTTGATAAATCGACACTGGTCGATGAAAACACGGGGCTATATCGCCTGTCTGATTTTTTACGGCCTGGGTGCGGGACTGTTGTTTATCCTGGGGCCTCAAGGCACCGGATATATCTGGCTGTTCGGGGCCTCGGTCATGATCAGCTCCATCATCGGCCTCGACGCAGCCATCTGGATTCTGCTGATCAATACCCTGACGCTGATTTCTGTTTCAGCTTACGCCTATTATGGCGCCCCAGCATGGGCACCATCCCTTGGCGTCCCACTTCAAAAAATGACCGTTTTGACTATTAATTTTCTGTTCTTTAACACGTTTGTGACCATCACGCTGGGTTTTATGTTAAACGGCTTGAAAGGGGCCATTGAAAATGAACGTGAAATCAGTGCAAACTTACGAAAAAGTGAACAAGCCATCCGGTTGCATCATGAGCGTTTTCTGACAGTATTGAACAGCATTGATGCGTCAATCTATGTGGCTGATATGGAGACCCATGACGTGCTGTTTATGAACAGGCATATCATAGAACGTTTGGGAAAGGACATGACCGGCAGCACCTGCTGGCAGGTTTTCAGAAATGAATCCGGCCCGTGTGACCGGTGCATGGCCGGCCAGATAACAGACGATAACGGCAATCTGTCCGGCGGCCGCAGCTGGCAGGAACAGCATCCTGTTACACGGCGGTGGTACGTTAACCATGACCGGATTATCAGGTGGACTGACGGCCGCCCTGCAAAGATTCAAATCGCGACAGATATTACCGAATTTAAAAAATTGGAAGCTGAATTGCAGCAAGCCCACAAAATGGAAGCTATTGGAACGCTGGCTGGCGGTATCGCGCATGATTTTAACAATATCCTTTACGCAATTATCGGATATACGGAACTGGCTTTGGATGATGTGGAAAAAGGCTCGCTTCTGGAAGCCAATTTAAAAGATGTGTTTACCGCCTGCAAGCGGGCTGTTGATCTGGTCAGACAGATATTGGCGTTTGCCCGGCAATCGGTTGAAAATGTAAAACCGATCATGACCGGCCCCATTGTCAAAGAGGTGCTGAAGCTGATCCGATCCTTAATCCCTTCAACCATAGATATCCGGCAGAATATAGCCAGCAATTCACTGATCATGGGGAATTCCACCCAGGTTCATCAGATCATAATGAACCTTTGTACCAATGCCGCCCATGCCATGGACAAGAATGGCGGCATTTTAAAAGTTGAGTTGACGGATATTCACATAGCCGAGGCTGATTTGGGATCATCTGGTATCCTGCAGCCCGGCGAGTATTTGAAACTCTCCGTATCTGATACCGGGTCAGGTATCGATCCGGAAATCCTCGACTTTATTTTTGAGCCCTATTTTACGACCAAGAGACCTGGAGAGGGGACCGGCATGGGGCTTGCCGTCGTACAAGGTATCGTGGAAAGCTATGGCGGCAGAATAACTGTTGAAAGCGAGAAGAATAAAGGTTCAACTTTTTCCATATATCTTCCGGTTTCCATACATCAAACTGAAGTTGTGAAAACAAATGCCGAGATGCTGCCTAGGGGTACTGAGCGAATTTTATTTGTCGATGATGAGTTGTCACTGGCTAAAATGGGAAGTCAGACGCTGGAGCGTTTGGGATACACGGTTACTGTTCGGGCCAGCAGCCTAGAGGCGCTGGCGCTTTTTAAATCCATGCCTGACGACTTTGACCTGGTTATAACCGATATGACGATGCCCAATATGACCGGAGACAAACTTGCCACTGAGCTGATGAAAGTGAGAAGGGATATTCCAATCATCCTTTGCACAGGCTACAGCCAGGCAATCACTGATGAACGGGCTTTTGAGTTGGGTATCAAGGCCTTTTGTTATAAGCCGGTTACTAAAAAAGATCTGGCCCATACCGTTCGAAAGGTACTTGGCGGAAGCGGATAGATTCTTATTCTTATTTGCCCGGAATCAGACTCATGGCCCGTTCTGTCAGCGCGGTTATCGTAAGGCTCGGATTTGCCCCGATGTTTGCCGATACGGATGATCCGTCAACCACATAGAGCCCCGGGTAGCCATGGACCTGATGGGTCGTGTCAATGACACCGGTATCAATCGTCTGCCCCATATGGCATCCGCCCAGAATATGTGCTGTGGACGCTGTGTTGCCGATGCTTTCTGTCAGAAAATTGAAAGGATAACCCCCTATCGTATCTCCTAAATGTCTGGCAGCGTGGTTGGCTACCGGAAGGTATGTTGGGGCGGACTTTCCCGGTACAGCTTTGGATTTAAGACCGCGCCTGAAGAAAAGGGATGCTTTGCGGCCATATTGAAATGAGAGCTGATTGTCAAGATGCTGCATGACCGTGAGCACGGTAATCCGTTTGTGCCAGTTTTTGGCAGCCCAGTGTTTTATAAATGAAGAAGGGGAGAGAAGCATGGCGCCAAGGGTTTTCAGGGACCGGATTGCCGGATTGGCCTGATCCGAAAGGGGTCCCGTAAAATATTTCATCATCGTATACCCTTTGGGGAAACGATTCTGAGTGATATGGGTATGCTCATCCGGATAAAAATGGGATGAGATGGCTGTTCCGTGCGTGAGATCAATGTCATTTTCCGGTGACAGAGCGCCTACGATAGCTTCGCTGTTTGTACGAACCCTTTTTCCCAGTTGAGGAGAAATCAGGGGGAGTGTTTTTTGAATATCCCTGCAATGGAAAAGCAGCTCCAGCGTTCCCAGAACACCAGCGGCAAGAATGACGTTAGTTGCTTTTATCGAGGGATATTTCCTGATTTTATTAACAGGGTGTTTCATGTGGAGAATGTATCCGCCGGCATTCATCTTTTCAATACAGGTCGTTTTCCTGTGGGGGAGAATCGTTGCCCCGAGCTTTTGAGCAAGGTAAAGATAGTTTTTGTCCAGCGTGTTTTTGGAGCCGTGCGGACAACCGGAGAGGCATTGGCCACAGAGGTGGCATCCGGCACGGTGGGGGCCTTTCCCCTCAAAAAACGGATCGGCGGCCATCACTTCCGGTGTGCCGAAATAAATGCCGTTGGGTGTGGGGCCATAGGTTTTTTCCGCGCCCATTTTTTCCGCTGTTTTTTTCAGATACTGATCCTGGGTATCGCTTGTCGGGTTTTCGACAACGCCAAGCATTTTTTGGGCGGTTTCATAGTGGGGCGCGAGTTCTTCCTTCCAGTCAATACCCATATTGGCCCATGCCGGGTCCTGATAAAATGCATCTTTGGGTTTTAACAGGACAGCAGCATAAATAATACTTCCGCCTCCCACAGCGATTCCCCGGACAAGAGTGACATGACGAAAAAAATCCTGGGAAAAGTAGCCGGATAACCCCATAAAAGGAAACCAGTTGAGTCGGCTGACCGACTGATTGCCTTCTTCCAAATCTTCCGGGGTGAGCCATCTGCCCTGTTCCAGAACAATAACCTTGTATCCTTTTTCAGCCAGTCTCAAGGCTGATACACTGCCGCCAAATCCACTGCCAACGATGGCATAATCATATTCCATTTCAGTTCCTGCCTTTTTTTTAATGGACCCTTCGATCAAGTCCTGCCCATTCCTTTTCCCGCAGTTTGAATTTCTGAATCTTGCCGGTGGCTGTTTTGGGCAGTTCACCGAATTCTATAAATTGGGGCGCCTTGAAACGGGCGAGATTTTTTTTACAGAAATTGATAATATCTTCAGCCGTGGGATTGCATCCTTTTCTGGGAACAACAAATGCTTTTGGCACTTCTCCCCATTTATCATCCGGCACGGGAATCACCGCAACTTCCAGAACATCAGGATGGCGGTAAATGACGTTTTCAATTTCTACAGTGGAAATGTTTTCTCCACCGCTGATGATGATGTCTTTTTTGCGATCCATAATCTGGATATAATTGTCAGGGTGCATGACTGCCAGATCACCGCTGTGAAACCACCCGCCTTTAAAAGCGTCTTTTGTCGCCTCAGGATCTTTGTAATATCCCATCATGACATTATTGCCCCGCATGACAATTTCACCAATGGTTTTTCCGTCGCGGGGAACCGGAACCATGGTATTCGGATCAACCACATCCATATGCATGGCAATGATATATGGCACGCCCTGACGCGCTTTCATTTTGGCTCTTTCTTCATCAGACAGGTCATCCCATTTTATTTGCCATGCACATACACTGTGGGGTCCGAAAACTTCGGTCAGCCCATACGTTTGCATGATATTGGCGCCTACAGATTCCATATTCTGAATAACTGTAGGCGCGGGCGGCGCACCGGCTGTCATGATTTCAAGCTTACGCTTCAGTTTGATGCTGTTGGCCGTTGCATAAGCGGACATGCCAATCAGGACCGTGGGCGCCGCACACAAATGGGATATATTCTCTTTTTCTATCAGGCTGTAAATTTCTTCCGGTACAACTCTACGCAAGCACACATGGGTGCCGCCGATGGCAGTTATACCCCAGGTAAAGCACCAGCCATTGCAATGAAACATGGGTAACGTCCAGAGATAAACCGCATCAGGTGTCATTCTGAATTCCAGAATCTCGCCAAGGGCATTCAGGTAGGCCCCGCGATGATGATACATCACACCCTTGGGAAATCCTGTGGTTCCGCTGGTATAATTAATGGTCGCCAACTGATATTCATCTTCAACGACAGGCGTTACCGGCAGATCAGACCCGGTGCCTAAAAATTCTTCGTACGCCATGCCGGTCAAAGGTTTTTCACCACTCACATCGCAAATGTTTACAAAGGTTTTAACCTGGGATAATTTGTCCAGAACCGGGGTGACAAGGCCTGCAAATTCATTATCAACGAAAACCGCTTTGGCGTCCGAGTGGTTGATAATATATGCCACTTCATTTGAGGATAACCGGATGTTTACACTGACCAAAGCGGCGCCTATCATCGGCACCGCATAATGGGCTTCAAGCATGGGCGGGGTGTTGGGGCAGATAAATGCCACCTTGTCTCCTTTTCCGATGCCGATTTTTTTGAGTGCACTGGCAAGGCGGTTTACCCTGTTATAAAATTCTTTGTAGGTATAACGTTTGTTTTCGTAAATGACACCGATCTTGTCAGCATAAACCGCAGCCGAACGGCTGATGAATTGAACAGGGGTAAGGACATCAAAACAGACTGTATCAGGCATTTTTCAATCCTCCTATTTAATTATCAAGTTCAGTATATTCAATGGGGAAGGCACGATTGGCTGTCCGGGATTTTATAATTTTGCCAGTGCTTTTCTCATCAGATTTTCGGCGGCGGTTTTCTGTAAAGCTTCGGAGGCGCCCGGAACCAGCATGGTGATGATCAGGTAACTGGAACCTTTGAAGGTGTTGAGCTGAACCATGCCGTAACCCGGACTTGAAAAAAACGAGCGGTCACCGATGCCAGGGGCCTCGGACACGGGAATCTTCCTTTTTTTAAATTCTGCCATTACCCTGTCGGGAGTTTCTTCAGGCTTGACCGCCTTGGCCAGAATACTGAACACGCCGCCTGCGCCGATCATGTATTCACAAGGCGCTCCGGTTGCCGGGTTGGCATGGGGGTTCAGTTTTCCCTCGGCGGCGTTCTGGCCGACAGCCGCCTGGATTTCAGCCCTGGTCAGCAGGGCACAGGTGTCGACGGGGTCTGCTCCCTGAACCACGGATATGCTGGCAAAGCATAAAACAATGGTTAAAATCATTTGAACTGCGTTTGTCAAATAAATGGGTTTGTTCATATTGTCTCCTGGTATTGTTGTAGATTGGATTTAAGTTCACGAATTGAATACATGAGGAGATAGGCGTGTCAAGTGGAATTGCAAATAACTTAATCTTTCAAATGTTACCCTGCTCATCTCTTGATATTTTCTTTCCCGCAGAAAATAAACAGGCCGGATTTCTTATTGCTGCAGGCCAATGTCATCCCTAAATGGCTGGCGACTTCTATGGATAGATAGGTCGGCAGGGAGTAGGAAATAATGAATTGAATACCTGCTCTTGCCGCTTTTTGTACGAGTTCATAGCTGATTCGTGATGACAGGACCAGAAAAAAAACATCCTTGAGCCTGTTTTCAAGAAAGAGTTTTCCTATGGCTTTGTCGAGCGCATTATGTCTTCCCACATCTTCAGAAATGGAGATCAGATCATAGGTGTGGTTAAAAAGGGCAGCTGCATGCGATGACTTGGTTCGGGTTCTCATGGTCTGGTATTGGGGGAATTTATCAAAACAGACCATGGCCTTTTCAAGATCGATTTTTTCTCTGAAAATAAACGGTTTGATGAACTGGTTGAGGTCTTTGATAAGCTCCTTGCCGCAGATGCCGCAGCTTGTCTGGCTGAGATAGTTTTTCCTGGCGAGGATTTCGGGGATTTTTTTTCGTCTTTCCGGCGCAAGTGTCACAGTGACCACATTTGTATCACCCTCATCACAAAGGCCTATGTTGTCAATATCGGCAGGGTCATCAACTATTCCTTCTGCAAGGCATAAACCCGCAGCATGGAACGTTTCTTCGCCCGGCGTTCTCATGATGACCGAATAAGGATTTCCTTCAATTCTAATGGACAGGGGTTCTTCCACCAGAATGTTTGTGGCTATATTCAGGAATTTGTCATTCTCCCATTCAACTATTTTTATGGGGATACTTTCCTTCACACCGTTGTCTCCGGTATTTGGAATAAGGGGATGGTCGATGGTCATGGGGGACATTCCGCACATACAGAACGGAATACTTCTGTTGAAAGGTATCTGTCGCCCCTGTCCGGAAACAGCACGGCAACTGTTGAGCCTCGAGGCATATCCTTTGCCACTTCCATGGCTCCCCAGAGTGCGGCGCCGCTACTGATGCCGCAAAAAATACCTTCCCTTAAGGCCAGATTTCTGACTGTATTAAATGCATCATCGTCATTACAGATGATCTTTCTGTCAAGGAGGCTGGGATCGTAAATTCCGGGAACAACGGCTTCTTCCATGTTCTTTAACCCCTGAATCCTGTGGTTTACGCAGGGTTCCACACCAGTGACTTTTGTTTTCGGATGATGATCCCTGAAATATCGCGAACACCCCATGAGTGTGCCTGTGGTGCCCATGCCTGCCACAAACATATCCACGTCACCATTGGTGTCTTTCACGATTTCCGGCGCAGTTGTTTCATAATGGGATTTCCAGTTGGCTTCATTATTAAACTGGTTGGGCATAAAATACTGATCACCATAATTGTCCATGATATTGTGGGCTCTTGCAATCGCACCATCTGTTTTCTGGCTGCCGGGCGTCAGCTCGAGTTCCGCACCCATGGCAAGGAGAATCGATCGTCTTTCGATGCTCACACAGGCGGGCATAATGAGTTTGACCCTGAATCCAAGGGCGGTTGCAACCATGGCCATGCCGATTCCTGTATTTCCTGACGTGGGTTCAAGAATGATCTTGTCTTTTTTTAATTTTCCGGATTGAACAGCTTCCCTGACCATATAATAGGCTGGCCGGTCTTTCACTGACCCCCCTGGATTGGCGCCTTCGAGTTTTGCCATAATCCGGACACCGGTTTTATCTGTGTCCCACATTCTGCCAATTTCAACCATCGGCGTATTCCCGATTGAATCAACAATGCTCATAAATAATATTCCATGTGTGTTTTATCAGAAAGCGTTGCCCGTAAACGATATGGCCGTTCGGCAGATCCCTTCCCGGTTATACATTTTATTCAAAAAAGAATGCCTCGGATGTGGGTTTGACCCTCATGGCCCTTGTGGGGCAGGAAGACACGCATAGCTCACATACACTGCACTTCTCAAGATTAAATTCCACAATCATTTCAGGCCTGGAAATTGAAAGCGCCGTTGTGGGACAAACAGCCGTACACGCACCGCAATGGATGCACCGGCTGTCATTCCGGCTGATTTCACTGGCAGCGGTTTTTATATCAACGCCCTGTGATTTCAGAAAATCCACACCTGCATTGAACTTTTTCCGGGAACCGGAGAGTTCAAGAACCATAATGCCTTCTTTTCTAGGAAGAACCGTGGCCTTTAATATGCTGAAGTTCAGGTCAAATTTTTTTGCCAGCAAACATACCAGCGGCTGGGTGGTTTCCTTTACCGGAAAGCGAAGAACCAGAATTTTAGAATACAAAAATACCTCCAGGGTGTAACTATTTTCTATCTCTATTCTGCCAGAACGGGGACATCTCTCTTAGCTTTTGTATAATCGGCGGCAGTTTGTCAATAATATAATCCACATCCGATTCTGTGTTGTATCTGCCAAGGCTGAACCGGATAGACCCATGTGCTGCTGTGTAAGGAACCCCCATTGCCCTCAAAACATGGGACGGCTCAAGAGATCCTGATGTGCAGGCAGACCCTGATGAGGCACAGATACCCAGTTCATTCATCATCAAAAGGATAGCTTCCCCTTCGATATATTCAAAACTGATATTGGTTGTTCCCGGCAGCCTGTTTATGGTTTCGCCATTGACTATGGAAAGCGGAATCTTTTTTAGCAGTTCACGTTCCAGTTTATCCCTTAATGCAGATACTTCTGTATTTTCTTTTTCAATATATGTCCGGGCAAGCTCACACGCCTTTCCCAGACCAACAATCGATGCCACATTCTCCGTGCCGCCCCGTCGGCCTTTTTCCTGATGGCCGCCATTTAAAAACGGGGAAAATCGGGTCCCTTTTCTCACATAAAGCGCGCCAACCCCCTTGGGCGCATGGAGTTTGTGGCCGGATAAGGCGAGCATGTCAATTTTTGTTTTGGAAAGGTCGATATGAATTTTCCCAACAGCCTGAACCGCATCTGTATGAAAAATAACTTTTTTCTCCGCCAGATTTTCAGCAATTTCCTCTATGGGAAAGACCACGCCGGTTTCATTGTTGGCCCACATGATGCTTACGATGGCAGTATCATCTGTCACACTTCCCAAAAGCATATCAAGATCAAGCCTGCCTTTTTCGTCTACCGGAACAAAAGTGACACGATATCCGTTTTCAGAAAGATTTTTACACAGATTTTTTACTGCCGGATGTTCAACCCTCGAGGTGATGATATGCTTCTTGCCGGGGTTTGTTTTCAGCGCGGACAGGATGGCGGTATTATCACTTTCTGTGCCGCAGCTGGTAAAAATAATCTCTTCCGGCTGGGCATGGATCAGGCCGGCGACTTTTTCCCGGGCCTCTTTTATTTTTTTCCCGGTTTCCCCGCCAAATGAATGCATGCTTGAAGGGTTTCCGTAAAATTCTGAAAAATAGGGAAGCATTTCCTCAAGGACTTCAGGGTCAACCTTTGTGGTTGCGTTGTTATCAACATATACGATTTTCATCAGTGTCTACCTCTTTTACAGAAAGGTCCGGGGATACCAGTTCCTGAATTTTGGTTTCAATGAAATTTTTGATAGTGACCTGACTGGTTCTGCAATTGGCGCATGCCCCTCTTAATTTTACCAGAACCGTATTGCCATCAACATCGATAAGGTCAATGTTCCCGCCATCTTTTTTCAGTGTCGGTTTGATTTCCTTTTCAAGCACCTCTTCGATCAACCTGATTTTTTGAATCACCGTCATTTTGGGGACGGTCTTTTTTTCAGGGATTACTTTTCCCTGAACCGTATCGATGATTTCCTGAATTCTCTCATGGCATTTGCCGCAGCCGCCACCTGCCTTTACAAAATCAGTCACGTCTTCGATGGAGGAAAGCTGGTTTTCAGTGACCGCCCGTTGAATTTCAATATCGGTGACCCCAAAACACTCACAAACCACTTCACCCTCTTTTTTCTGGAACGTCTCTCCCTTGTAATAGGAAATGGCTTTTTCCAGGGCATCCCGTCCCAATACCGAACAGTGCATTTTTTCTTTGGGAAGACCACCCAGATAGTCAGCGATATCTTCATTGGTGATTTTCGCGGCATCTTCCAGGCTCATGCCTTTTATGATTTCAGTCAGGGCCGAAGACGATGCAATGGCGCTCGCGCAGCCAAAGGTCTGAAATTTGGCCTCGCTTATTTTTTCATCATTACCCAGTTTGAATGTCAGTTTCAGGGCATCTCCACAGGCAAGCGATCCCACTTCTCCAATTCCGTCGGCATTTTCAATCACACCAACGTTCCTGGGATTCATGAAATGATCCTTTACTTTTTCCGTATAATCCCACATGGTATTTCCTCCTTGGTATATATAAAGCGTCTGAACAAAAATAACTTTTGATTCAGGCGCCGGATATGAAACAGGTTCTGTTCCAATACCCCTTTCTTGTTCTTAAAAGCCACGTTGTGTCAATCTTTTTTATTGACAATCACCTGCCACAATGTGGTATAAGGCTCATACCACTTTGTGGTAGACAGTTCAAGCAAAAAATAATGCATTTCAACCCCGGAGGCAAGGTGGAAAGCAAAGATTTTATCACCATCCGCAAAAAGCTGAACAAAACCCAGCAGCAGATTGCCCAGCTTCTTGGGGTTTCCGTGAAGGCCATCGAGAGCTATGAACAGGGCTGGCGGTCTGTGCCTGAGCATGTGGCCAGACAGATGGTTTTTCTGGTTACCCGCAGGAAAAACGACGTCAGGGCCATTTCCGAATGCTGGGATGTTGTTGATTGCCCCGATCATGTCAAGGAAAAATGTCCGGCCTGGGAATTTAAGGCAGGAAAACTATGCTGGTATATGAATGGCACCATCTGCAGCGGTGAAGCCCATAAGAGCTGGCGGGAGAAAATCGAGGACTGCCGGTCCTGCAAGGCATTTTCAACGCTTCTGGCCACATCATTGTCCTGATGTTTTCAGGCGATCAGTGCTTATTCTGTCGTGTTAACAAAAGCTGATGGTTTTTGCTGAAGCAGAGCTTCCGGGTGATGAGAACGGCAATCAAGGTGCCTATCGTGGTAGATCCCACCAGCATAATCATGACCACGATCTGATATTTGATGGCAAGCATCGGGTCTGCGCCAGCAACAATCTGACCGGTCATCATGCCCGGAATAAACACCATGCCCACGGCCATCATGGAATTAATGGAAGGAATCATCCCCGCCCTTATGGCGTTTCCAAACATGCTCCGGCTTGCTTCCTTATAATCTGCTCCCAGGCTCAGCTTCATTTCAACTTCTTTTCTGCCGGACCGCAATTCATTTAAAAGCCGTTCAAGCGCAATGGCAATGGCATTCATGGAATTTCCGATGACCATGCCGCCTAAGGGGAGAAAATATCGTGGCGTCCACCAGGGATCCACGCCGATGACGACACGGGTCACGAGAAATGCCACCAGAAAGTAACTGATCAGCATGGATATTAAAACCGGTGTGAAAAAGGAGATCTGCTTTTCCTTGATTCTGCCGTGAATGGTCCACGCAGCAAAAATAATCATAAAGGCAAAAATCATGATGACCAGTGAGGCAGTGTTCAGTCTGAAGATCAGCTTCAGGACATATCCCATGATATAAAGCTGGGCAAACGTCCTGATCGTGCCGACCAGCAGATCCCGTTCCAGTTTCAGTGAATGATAAATGGAAGCCGCTCCTGCGATGACAACAAACATGAGGGCAATCCCCAACTGAACAGGGCCGATATCCATAATGCCTGTGTTCATGATGAGACCTCTTTTATCCGGCCATCCCTGACTTCAAGCACCACAGGTGTGACACGCCTGGGCGTCACCGATTGATGACTGATCATGATCACCGTGTTTTTCTCACCTTTAATAAAATTTTCCGCTGAATCCTCTACAATTCGCCTGCTTTCCGGGTCCAGGGCGCTTGTCGGTTCATCGAGAAGCAATACTTGAGGATCGAGCAACAGACCCCGGATAATGCATATGCGTTGCAGCTGACCCACGGATAAGGTTTCCACATGGTCATCCAGGTTGATATCTTTGAGCATGAACCCGTTCATGGCGCCCAAAAGGATCTGGTCATCCGGAACCTGTTTTTTTTTGTTTGCCTTATACGCATAAGGAAAAAGAAGGTTTTCCCGGACAGACCCGCTTATGGATGTTGGTGTCTGCTGTATATAAAGGATTCTGTTTCTTATCCCGGGCAGGTCATACGATAAAACCGGTTTGCCCTGAAAAAGGATTTCCCCTGAATCAGGGGATTCAAGATGAGTGATCAGGCGAAGCAAACTTGATTTTCCTGCTCCCGAAGGCCCGGTGATCAGATAAAACCTGCCTTCCTTAAATGAAAAAGACAGGTCTTTGAAAAGGGCTTTGGTGGCCCCCGGATAGGAAAACGTTATCCGGTTCAGGACGATCATGGGGGGCCTGGAATAGGTATTCATTTGACTTTATTCAAAATAGCAATTTATTTTCGCTGATCTATGGGCACATACATCTGGTTGAATTCACCGGTATAAAGTCCACGAGGGCGAAAGATTCGGTTTTTTTCCATATACTCGAGAACCCGGGCGGTCCATCCGGATACACGGCTTGCGGCAAACATGGGTGTAAACAGTTCTTCGTCAAAACCGAGACTGCTGTAAATCAAACCCGAATAGAAGTCAACATTGGGAAAAATCTTTTTCTCCTTGCCGAACATGTCCATGACGGTTTTTTCCAGCTCCTGGGCGACTTCGAACAGCGGGTTCAACTCCGGTTTTTCCTTGAGAAGAAGACCTGCCAACGGACCAAGAATGCGAGCCCTTGGGTCGTAGGCCTTGTATACCCGATGTCCGAATCCGCTGACCTTTTTCTTTTGGTCGAGTTTCTTTTTGACCCAAGGTTTGACATTTTTTGCACTTCCGATTTCCCGAAGGTTTCGTATAACATCTTCATTGGCGCCACCGTGCAAGGGGCCGCTCAAGGCGGCTATGCCTGCGCCTACGCTGAAATAGATGTCCGCCAGGGTTGACGCCACCACCATCGTGGCAAACGTACTGGCGTTCATACCGTGATCGGCATGAAGGATGAGCGCAATATCCATCACTCTCTCCTCGACGGGCGATGGTTTTTTCCCTGTAATCATGTAGATCAGATTGGCCGCATGGCTCAGATCAGGTTGTGGCTCCAGGGGAAGCTTGTCGTTATGAAGACGAGAGGTTGCAGCCGCGATACAGGAAATGCCTGCAATTAAATGATAGCTGTCTTCCAGTCCGGATAATTTGTCGAATCCGCGTTTGGACTTGGCTGCTTTCCTGTTTGACCTGCTTTTAAATTCGAAAGTGGCATGATTTGAGCCATGGGGAGTCGTTTCCATTGCTATGGAGTCCTCATCCGAACTGATGGCTTCAAATGATGCTGGCCGGGCGCTTGCCATATCAAGATCGCTATACTCCCTGCGCATCAGGTTTGCACCCAGCCGCAGAGCGCCCATGACACTCATTTGCTCGATGGGAAACCCCATCAACTGGCGAACGACCTTGTTGATGCGTGTGTAATTGAAAAGCTTCTCTTTGAAGATAGTCAATTCAGCCATATTGGGCATTTTCCCGTGAAGCAGCAAATAGGAGACTTCTTCAAACGTGGAACGGGCACAGAGGTCAAAAATATCATACCCCCTGTAAACCAGCCATCCTTTGGTGCCGTTGACGTACCCCACCTTGCTTTCGCAGGCTATGGCCCCTTCCAGTCCCGGTCCAACCGTGCATGCGATGGGCCATTTGGATTTTTTGGGTTTTTCCGGTTCCGGTTCATCTGCCGTTTCCCGGCGTGCGTTTTCAGCGGCTTTAAGTATCAGATTTTGAATGGTATTTAAATCTGTTTTCATTAATCCTCCTTGAGTTTTATTCTGCTGAATATGTGTAATTTCAGTCGTTACCTGAATCGAAGGCAAATATGTGATGGGATAAACTCCCTTTGATCTGATATATAATCTGAGTAATATCTAATTAAAACTTCTTAAAAAATCAATATATTAAATTACAAACAAAAAATAATATTAAAATACAGACGTTTTGGAAAAATCAGGGCTTCTTTTTTTGTTGATTTCTATTTTTACTGCTGATAATTTTTCCTATCTTTGGTGGTTGTTTGATTTCCCCTTTCATTTCTTAATCTGTGAAAGAATTAAGCCTTTTTCCCTCTAAAAGTAAGGATCCCTCTTATGAAATTAAACCTGGAATGGTTATCAATAGATTTATTACTGGAAGAATTTATCCCCAGAGAGGCCACAGACGAATTATGGCAGGCCTATTTTAATTTGTCAGAATCGATTTTTCTGGAATTCAATCCCAATGCCAGAGTGCCTAACAGAGAGGCGTCAAAACGGCTGTTATCGGCCACAAGTCCCCTTTATAAGGTGCAGAGAACAATTGTCTTTGATGAAATCAGAACGCCCGTTGCGTTTTTGTCCATTTCCTATGACACGGAACTGTCGCCGAGTTACGAGCATGACCAGCATTTGTGCCAGGTCAATGTCAGGATTGCCAAGGCATTTCGACGGAAAGGAATCGCCCTATATTTATTAAAGATATTGCTCGATACCGTAGCGTTTTTAGAAAAGGATACTGTCCAGGCTGAAGTTGAAAACAAAGTTGGGAAGGCTTTTTGTAAATCGCTAAACGGCGAACTGGTTCATGAGGAAACTCAGCACAGGATGTATATGGAAGATGTGAATTGGGAAATCGTAGAAGAGTGGCTGGCAAAGGGTAAAGAAAAGTTTCCGGACACAACATATGAACTTTTCAGGGATTGCCCTGATACGGATATCGAAGCGTTTTGTGAGACGTATACGGAAATTATCAACGAACGTCCCACCGGCGAAATGGAACAAACCATCATCACCACGCCCGAATCACGTAGAGTTGAGGAACAAAACATGAAGAAAAAGGGAATTGACTGGTACACCATGATCAGCCGGGAGAAAAACGGGGAAATCAGTGCGCTTACGGATTTGATGCACAATTTAAAAGAGCCGCACAAAATCATTCAGTACTTTACCGGTGTTTCGGCAAAACACCGGCGGAAAGGGCTGGCCAAACGCATCAAGGCGGAAATGCTGATTGTTATAAAGAAACTGTTCCCGGACGTGGAATATATTACAACCACGATGGCCCCGAATAACCGCCCCATGATGGCGATAAACGAGCAATTGGGCTTCAAGTCCAGAAAGACTACCGATATGTATCAATGGGCCTTGCCGGATCTCCTGAAGCTGGTGGATGACCACCTGTCATCTACAAAGAAAAAACGGAATAAGGATTGTCAAAAGGATTCCCCCTTGTAATATGGAACTGAAGGTTTTTTAAATCCATGATAATGCTGGTGACCGTGATCGACGTGTCATCGGTCAGCCAGGGATGGGAAAAGCGTTTGCGGCAGATGGGGTATTCTTCGCCGTTGTTGTCCTTTAGAATTTTTTTCATTGATTCAACAGACGGCTGGTCCATGGCATTTAAAAGTGTCTTTGCACGGCTGTAACGGCCCAATGTATTTGGAAAGAGTTTGAGATCGTAATCGACCTTTGTCAGAAAATGGTTGGTGTGAACAAACACATCCCCCATGGGAAGAGAAAAAGATTCATCCCGGGCGAGTTCGATATCTTCGACCTGCCCGTTTCCGTCTGCAATCAAAAGATTGCCGACCTTGCCGTCCGAATGGGATGAGATGACGGATATGGCTTCAGAAAGACTGTAGCTGTCAAGAATGGCACGAAGCAGCACATGCAAGGGAATACCGCCCGGCTGATAGTCTTCAATACTCATGAAATTCAGACAAACGCCCACGCCTTTATTATTCATTCCGATTTTACCGATCATGCCCGGCTCGGTCATGGTCATGATCCGCTGGCCGTCCGGCTTTTCAATATCCAGAATCACGGCCAATTCTTCCATGTCCATCTCCCAGTCCCAGTTCTGGCCGATCAGGCTTTTTTTTCTGAAGGCCAGTGAGGTACATTCCATGGGGTTGAGATTTAAAAGTTCCGTACGTCCGTTCAAGGCGTAAATCCATAAAGGATCAACCCCGGAAGCTTGTGCCAGTGCTTCGATTTCAATAGTCAACTCTTCTGAAAACGCCTTTGTGTTGTCCCGGAATTGACCGGAAACGGACATGATTTCTTCTTCCGGAATCAGAAATTGTCTTTTGTAGAATTCAACGGTTTTATGAATTCTTTCCTTCAAGAGGCTTCCGTGCTGCCTGCCAAGTTCCTCTGCTGTACCCTTGAGTTTAACTACAGGGAAATATTTTTCCATGAATATTTTTGCCCTCCGCTGCATCGTTGAAGAAAAATAAAACCATTACTTAGGCGATAGTCACTTTTAAATCCCGTAGGGAATTGGCATCTAATTATCAACTGCATATTTGATATACACCAAATAACCATTGATTGAAAGCGTCGAATGCCTGTTTCAAAAATTCATATGGATTGGATAAAAAATAAGGAAGGTTTTGTTGAAAGATATGCTACGGTTTTGATCGGTACCTTTTTAGGAGGTTTAGATGATTGAGATTTTCTATTATATAATTGGAATCATGCTTTTGGCATTGGGGCGAAAACTGTTTTGGCTTTTTATCGGTTGTGTAGGCTTTGTGGCTGGCTTGCAAATGGCGCAGCAGTATTTCGGTTTGCAACCAGCCTGGATGAATTGGTTGGTCGCAGCGGTGTTCGGACTGACTGGCGCTTTCGTGGCTGTATTTTTTCAAACCATAGCCATCGGTTTCGGCGGTTTCGCAGCTGGAATCACCATTACCGCTCACCTAATGTTCATGAGCGCAGGCAGGGTCCAAAAATACAAAATCATGATGGTCACTAAAAATACAACTGCAAAACATCCTAACCAACATTAACCCGATTTCAGGAATTCTCCTTATGATTATGCTGGCTCAAGGCCGAAACGCCTTTTTTTTCCCCGTCCATCACCCAGCTTAAATCACCGCTTCCTTGATTACTCCACTTTCTTCTTCAAAATTTCTATCAGGCCGGCCGGCGTATTATTGGCCAGTATCTCTCGAAACTGGGTGCGATAATTGTTGATGAGGCTCACGCCCTCGATGACGACATCATATACACGCCACGCACCGTCTTTCTGCATCATCCTGTAATTAATCGAAACATCGGCAGTATCCGTCTTGATGGCCGTCTCCACCTCCGTGGTGTTCGCTTTAAGAACAATTTCTTTTCCGAACTGAATGGTTTCATTGTTGTAGGAAACAATTCTATCCGCATAGGTATTTTTAAGAAGTTTTTTGTAAAGCAAAACAAACTTTACAAGTTTATCCCCGATCAATCCGGCTGTCTTGATGGCCGCGCTGCTGTCGTCATATACCGTCATTCCTTTTTTCAATTTCATTTCAACCACGGCCATGGCTTTATTCTCATCGATTGAAAGGCTTTCAACGCTCCCGGCATCAATGCCGTAGATTTCAACCGGACTGCCGGTCCTTAATCCCGAAACCGATGTGAACCGGGCAAACAACCTGAATTCATCATCCCTGAATATGTCAGCTTTTCCAAGACTGATCGTCATATATCCCAAGCAGATGATTCCTATTACCACAAATCCTCCCACGACTGTTTCCATTGCATATCGTTTCATGCGGCATCCTCCCTGGTGCATTGATATTCGGCAATTATTTTTTGGTCTGACCGGGCGTTGCTTAAAATTTTTTCTATATCATCACTGAAATCAGCTTCCGTAATCCCTGCAAGAACGGAGATCTCAAAGCATGTATCCATTCTGGCTTTGGCCTGCATGACAGACTGGATGGACGGCAGGGCGTCTTCCTGCAGTTTTTTTGCGAGATCGGCTACAAACTGACGGGCCTCGTCGCTCGTGATGTGCGGGAGAATTGTGATAATCTGTCCGGTACGCTGCCGGGTCGAGAATCCGTCGATCGCCCCCATATAGTGGTTAATGTGTTCGCCAAGGGTTTTCACCACATCGATGGCCGCCTGATGGCCCAAATGTTCAACCAGGTTGGTGAAATTAACGTCAAACAGGATGGCCGCCCCGGCAAATCCTTTCTGTTTTACACCAAACGTCATGGCATACCGGGAATTAAACATCTGTTTGGAAAGCAGGCCGGTCAATTCATCCTTAAACCCCTCAATGCTCTGCAAAAATTCATCGATCATCGGATGTTTCAATTTTATCGTATCCTCGTACGCACCCTGAAACGCCACCCGTCCCTCCCAGAGAAGAATAACCCGGTCTGAAATGAACAATACATCCGGTATGTCATGGCTGATCAGAATCGCGGTAAATCCGAGTTGCTTTTTATAATGGGCAATCATGCTCAGGATCACGTTCCTGCGAACCATATCCTGGCCGGTCGTGGGCTCGTCAAAAAGAATGATCTCGGGGTCGGTCACCAGGGCCCGGGCCAATGCCACCCGTTTCTGCATGCCGCCTGACAGTTCGGAAGGGTATCTGTCGATGACTTCGGCCAGTTCGATCTGGCCTAACCGCATCATCACTTTTTCTTCTATCTCTTTTTTCTTGAAATTTGTTGTCTGCCGCAACGGCAGGGCCACATTTTCAAATACGGTCATGGAATCAAACAGGGCGTTTCCCTGGAACATGTAGCTGATACTTTTCCGATAACGGTCCCACTCGCCATTCTCTTTCATTTTTTTTAAAGGGTTGCCTGTATGAAAAATCTCTCCTTCATCCGGGCTGAGAAGACCTGCGATGTGTTTAAGCAGAACGCTTTTCCCGGTCCCGCTTTTTCCGATGATGGTCGTCACCTGATTCCTGTAAATGGCCATATTGACATGATCCAGGACCGTTTTGCCATTGAATCGTTTTACAACATCCTTTTGATGAATCCGCCCTGAATATCAATCATCTCCAGGGATGACCGCACCCGATGGAAATAGGCCCCTTCATTAACACCCAAAAGCAGAACGGCGGAAAACCAACCGCCCAGAATACCTAAGAGGTCGAAAAAAGCAGTCAATATCGGGAAACTGATAATAGATGCGGCAATCCGCGGACTGATGAGAAACTTTACGGGGTCGATCCGCATGGTGTACAGGGCGTCAATTTGTTCCGAAATCCGCTGGATGCCGATTTCCGCAGTCATTGCCGATCCCGCCCGGGCGGTGATCATGATGGCCATGAGTACCGGCCCGAGCTCGCGAATGATGGAAAGAGAGACGGCTGCCCCCACAACCCCCACTGATCCGAATTTGATGAGCGTATAATACAGCTGGAGCCCCAAAACCATCCCCGTGAACAATCCGACCACCGCGACGATGGCCGATGACGTGGCGCCGATATAGTATATCTGCTGCACAATCTGCCGCCACTGTTTTTTCCGGAAAATCCGGACAAATCCATGGCTGAAAAAAATCACCACTGCGCCCATATGATTGACGATGTCTATCGTCTGTCTACCGATGGTATTAAGTATTTTCAATGGATTGATGAGCTGTTCAGATGGCATTCACAAGCCCTCGCTGCCGTTAAAATCATGATTTTTCCGTCATCCTAACAGGTTTACTATATATTTCAAGACACAACATCATTTTTCAATTTTAGGCAAAGGGGGAAGAGATTGAGGCGTTGTCCGGTCAATTTTTTTATCCGTGTTCAATTTAGGAGAAGAACTGATTTCGGTATGCTTGAATAGAAGTTCCGGATCCATTGAGCGGATGTGGAGATCTCTTTGAGGAAAGGAGATTTCGATTTTTCTCTCCCGAAATAACCGGTCTATTTCAAACCGGACAGCAGATTCCACCGTATAAAAATAGTCGACCCGTGTCCAGAGCCTTAAAACGAAAATCAGGGAATTGTCTCCAAAATCCTTGAAGATCACATCGGGTTTGGGCAGTTTGAGGACGCGTTGGGTCTTTTCCGCCGCTTCAAGCAGGCTCGATTGAACCATCATCAGATCCGATCCATACGCCACGCCAACAACGATATTACGCCGGATGCGCTTGTCCTTGAAACTCCAGTTGGTGACCTGGGCACTGATAAAATCCGAATTGGGAATGATCAGGGTGGCATTGTCATAGGTCTGGACGACCGTGGATCGTACGTTGATCTTTTTGACATTGGCCCAGGTACCGTTGACCTCCACATCATCCCCCACCTGGATGGGACGTTCAAACAGCAAGATAATGCCACTTAAAAAATTATTGAAGATATTCTGCAGTCCAAAACCGATTCCAATACCCAGGGCACCCAGTACAACGGTGATGGATGTCATGTTCAGGCCAAACGCGTTCAAAGCCATGAGCGTCCCGGCTGCCCAGATCAGATATACGCTGATGGTGGTGATGGATTCCTGAAGGCCGATATCCATCCCACTGTCGTTTAACAGTTTTTTTTGGAACAGCTCGCGCCAGGCCTTGGCCACCAAATGGGTGAGCATCAGAAAGACAAGGGCCACCGAAAAATTTTTAAGACTGAAACTCATGTTTCCCACCTGGAAAGGCGTGGTGTACCAGGAGTAAACACCCTGGATCACAGCCTGTTTTCCCCCCCATACATATATGAATCCCACCAGAGAGAAGATAAACCAGATCAGGGAGTAAACGATTGTGAAAAACCAATGCATGTTCAATGTTGGCATACCCAGGTCATCACTGGTTTTTTCAGTTGATATGTGCTTCTTTCGTTTGAACTCCAGAAGGTTCTGGAAAAAGAGACTGCTCCACATCGCCACCAGGAGGGTCTTTCCCAGGGATATGGAAAGGAAAAGGGCCAATTGGGAGTACCCGCTAAGTTCCATAATCAATCCTGAGAACAGGAACGCATAACCTGCCATGGGCAAAGAACATATGACATTTTTTATTCGGGAAGGGACTTTGGACGTGCCCTCACATGATACCATGACTTTTCTAAGGCGATACAGCTCGATGTAAAAAACAGTGGCAATCCCCATGCGTATGATCACGAGAAGGACGTTCTCAGGGTCTATCAGCCATATGCTTATAAGGTAAAACAAAGAAAAATAGCGGGCCAGGCGTACCAGTCTCCGCATTCGGCGTAGCAGTGCTTCTGAAGGAAACCCACCGTCCGGCATGGGGTAAAGCCGCAAGAAATCAAAGGCCCACCGACTCAGAAGAATCACGGTCAGTAATTGTTCTATAAGCTCAATTAAAGGGAATTTCACCTGGATATGGAAAAAATAGTCGCATACCATCAGAAAAAAAATATTTGCGGTGAGAAACAAGGACCTCTCGATAAGTGCAAGCGTGGTTTTTGCCCGGATGGATTTCTCAAAAAAGGCTTTGGCTTTTAAAAGGATGAATCCCTTGTACCCTTTGAACAGAATGTATTGCAAAAACACAAACAAAAGGGCCATGATCACTATGTTTGAATAATCCGATGTTTTATTGATCCCCAGAGCCTCTGTCCAGTAGTCCTGGGTCAACAACACACGGGGCAGGCTCAGCAACGCCCTCAAATCCGTCACCATCTCTTGCGTATTTTTGGTAAACAGCACATTTGTTTTGCGCTGAAAAAGGTCCTGCTTTTTTCTGATTTTGATCTCGCGTTCAAAGGTAGACGTCAAGGCGGTGAACTGCTTTTTTAGGTCCGTGTATTGGTTGAAATAGCCTTCGTAGATATCAGAAAGTTTGGACAGGACCTCCTTTTTTTTGTTCAATAGGTCGAGAAGTCCTTTGAGTTTTTTATCAAGTTTCAGGGAATCCTTGGACTGGTTTTTTTTATCAGAAAGGATGCTTTTGAGTTGATCCGAGTTGAGCATAATCTGATCTTCAGTCTGGACAAGAAGGGTTTTGACACGGACCATTTTCCCTTTGACCTCGGTAAGGACGTTATCGACAACGGTCTTTACAGAGAAATTTCCGGAAAAGGCCTGCTCAAGGCTTTTGACCTGGGTTTCCGGCATAATGACGAGATTGGAATATACCGAATACTGAACCTTCAGGGTTAAAAGTTCGGTTTTATAGATTCGCTCCTGTTCTTTGGCCAGAGCCAGCTCTTTATTGTAATTGTCCAGGACCTCTTTTTCCTTTAAAATCGCCTGATCAATGGACGCGTCCAGGTTTATAAAGTTCAGCTTTACATCCTGGGCGCTGTTTCCGTTTTCCGCAAAAAGCAATCCCGGAGCGCATGACAAAAATAACGTATATAAAATCAAAAAAAGGATTATACCACTTGGCGGTTGTCTTTTGTCTGTTTTGATTTTCATCAGTCGATCCAGTCTTTGAGTCCGGTTTTTTCGTTTTCACCCGGAAAGCTTAAAACGCGTTTTTCATAGGGGCCATTAAAAATGGTTCTCTTTAGCATACATTGCCATAAAGGATCAAGGAAAGAGGGACGCTGATAATTGAGCACTATGATCTTGACTTATCTGTTCTTTGAATCTATTGATTTTTATAGTTTTTTAATCTTCTTTCTTGAAAAAGGTATAAACCGATGAATCAATTATCCCGAATTTTTCGTGTTGCCGGGTGCATGTGCCAGCGAAACGCCATGACCGCAGAGAAAGTACTATTGGATGGAAAGCGGTTTCTGGTCACAGGCGGTTCGTCAGGCATCGGCGCGGAAGTGGCCAGAACGCTTGCCTTATGGGGCGCCCATGTCATGATCGCCTGCCGCAGTGAAGAAAAAGGAAAAGCGGTTTTAAAACGTATTTTGGCTCACAGGCCGGATGCGACCGTGACGATTTTAAGTGATGCCGATACGTCCGATCTGGACAGCATGCAAATCCTTTCTGAAAAAATAGTGTCCATGGATGATGGCAGGGGCCTTGATGGCCTGATTCTAAATGCCGGCATTGCCGGACGCCCCTATGAACGGTCCCGGCAGGGTTATGAACTGCATGTTGCCACAAATGTTCTGGGCCATCATCTTCTGGTCCGCAAACTTCTCCTGAAAATCGCCAGATCAGATAAGTTAAAAGTGGTTTACGTGACCGGTGACATATATGTGCTTGCCGGTGACTGCAAACTCAATTAACCATATTGAGCGCCCTGTACACCGCTTCCGACAGTTCGCTGGTCGTCATCGGCTTTATCACCACTTCACGGATACCTGCTTCCGCCAGTTTTTGTGGCGTGATCCCTATGCCATATCCCGTGCACAGCACAATGGGGATTCCCGGTCTGATTTGACTGAGCCGCTCTGAAAGTTCAAGGCCTGTCATCCCGGGCATCGTCAAATCCGTAAGGACAAGATCGAATTGATCCGGCATTGCCGTGAACATTTCTATCGCCTCGGCTGGACGGGTTGTTGATAAAACGGTGTATCCGAGATGTTCCAGAACCCCCCGTTCAGAAGCGAGAACCCCCTCTTCATCATCCACCAGAAGAATTCTGCCACTGCCTGTTTTTACAGCAGGTTCCGGTGAGGGGGTTGTGACGGTTTCTCCCTCATGCAAAGGAAAAAACAGGTTGAACGTGGTGCCTTTGCCCGGATAACTGTAAACGGAAATAGTCCCCCCCATATCCTTGACAATGCCGTGGACGACCGAAAGCCCCATTCCGGTGCCTTCTCCGCGTTTCTTGGTTGTGAAAAACGGATCAAAAATGCGATTGACAAGTTCTTCAGAAATACCGCACCCGGTATCAGAAACGTCCAATCGAAGGTAACGGCCGGGCTTGAGTTGCTTGACACCCCATTCATCTGTATCACTCATTTCCACTTCTCTCACGCAAATATCGATTATCCCACCATGATCCTTCATGGCATGGGCGGCATTGGTGCAAAGATTCATGAGCAGTTGATGCATCTGTGTGGAATCAGCCATGATGATACAGCCGTGATCCGGGAAATCCTTCTTGATCTCAATGGTTACCGGAAGGGAAGCTCTTAAAAATTTCAGCGTCTCCTTGAAATGAGGAAGCACGTCCATGGGTTCTCTTTTGATATCGGCCTGACGGCTGAACGTCAGGATCTGCTTGACCAGCTCCCTTGCCCTGAGACCGGCTTTATATATTTCATTGATCTCATTATCTATACGATCGCCACTATCAAGCATATGCCTGGCAAGCTCACTAAAACCTATAACAGCGGACAAAATATTATTGAAATCATGGGCAATCCCCCCGGCCAGAGATCCGATGGCCTCCATTTTATAGGCCTGTTGTAACCTTGCTTCGAGTTTTTTCTTTTCTTCCTCTGCTTTTTTCCGTTCGGTGACATCCAGCGACAGGACGGCGACCTGACCGGGCTTGGGTGAATATGCCGAAGTTTCTAAGTGTTTATCTATACTTTCTACATAAGTTTCAAAGAATATAGGCTCACCGGACAGGATCACCCCGGATAAACGATCAACTAAGTCCTTCCCCTTATTATCCGACCGGAGATCACAAATAGTCCTCCCGATAAACACGTCAGCCTTTTGGCCGGTCGATTGTTCAAATGCAGGATTAACCTCAAGAAACCTCAGATCCGCAACTTGTCCGTTTTCAGTATATACGGCTTCGAGAAGTGAGAAAGTCGTAACCATGGAATTAAAAAGCAGCCGAAACCGTTCTTCGGATTCTTTCAGACTTTCCTCTGCGCGTTTTCTGGAAGTGATTTCACGGGTGGCAACCACACCTGTACGCACACCCCGCATGTCTATGAATGTCCCCTCTGATTCAAGCCAGATATATCCCCGCGTGGGGTGAAGGTATCGATACTCTGACCGTTCGACGCCCATGTCAGGAACGACGCTTTTAAAATTTTTCACCAGAGCGTCTCTATCATCGGGGTGAATATGTTCAAATGCACTGGTGCCGATCACTTCCTCTCCCCGCCCCAGCACTTTTTTGTGCGAAGGAGAGACAAAGGTGTAGCGTCCTGATTTGTCGACGGTGATGACGATGTCGGTAATATTATCGGTAATTAAACGGTATCGTTCCTCGTTCTCACGCAATTCCTCCTCTTTTCGCTTTCGGTCGGTGATGACATCGAACACCATGACAAAATTTTCCTGCTCCAGATAATACACCGAAATGGAATACCACCGATTCCGGGCGGCATTAAAAAACTCCTCCTTATCCGGGATTCCGGTCATCACTACCCGGCCGAAAAAATCAAAAAGTCCTTTATCAGCTTGTTTCGTAACTGGGATAATCTCAGACCATTTTTTACCGATGACATCGGTTAAGCCGGTAATCCCTTCGAAATTGTTGTTTACCTCCAGAAAAATCAGATCCTGCGGAAGCCCCTGGTCAAAAATCATCTGGCAATAGGCAATACCGTTTAACATGTTTTCAAACAGGGACCGATAGTGTTTTTCGCTTTTATGGAGGGTCAGCTCAACTTTCAAGCGCTTGGATGGAGCTTCCTCAAGCTCCGTTACCCGATTGCGAGCAAATTGCAATTCTTTCAAAAGCTGTCCAGCCGTTTTATGTTCATCTTCCATAGTCGACCCTTTGCGGGATTTTGGATTGCCTCACCTGTCGATGGAGGAATATAACATTATCATGAAAAAAAGCTGAGGGTCAATAAGTTTGGATTAATAAGCTGAAATAATTAAAAAAAAATATCAAGTTGGGGCTACGGTAATAACCGGTATCGGTCTCTGTCAAGAATGCTTTGACCTGTATTGGACTTTTACATATAATACTTGAACTGTCCGTGTGATATGGACCTTTAACAGTGTAATCGCGCATTCTTTAACGTTCAACATCCGGGTTTTTTTAGAAAATAAACCTGAAAGCAGGTCCGATGAACGGCAATAAAGGGCAACCGGCAATCATTTTTGATATCCAGCGCTTCTCGTTACACGACGGGCCAGGGATACGGACTACGGTGTTCCTGAAAGGATGCCCCCTTTCATGCGCCTGGTGTCAGAATCCGGAATCCATCAGCCGTGATCCAGAGATGGCTTTTTATAAGGAATCCTGCCTGGGATGTTTTGAGTGTAAATTGGTGTGTCCTAAAAACGCGATTATGGACTCAGAAGAAAAAAGGGTTCGGCATGAGGTTTGTGATGCCTGTGGTAAATGTGCGAATGTCTGTGTCAGCCGGGGACTAAGGCGCATAGGTGAGCGCTGGGGCCGGGAGAAACTGATACAGACCTTGTTGAAAGACGAGGCTTTTTTTGAGGAATCCGGCGGGGGAATCACGTTTTCCGGAGGGGAACCCATGCTTCAGCATCATTTCCTTTATGATGTGCTTCCTTATCTTAAAGAAAAAGGCCTGCATATCAATATTGAAACATCCGGCATGTTCAGATGGGAGCGCATGGAACGAATGCTTCCCTTTTTCGATCTCATCTATTTTGACCTGAAACATATGGATCGGTCGCTTCATAAGACATACACCGGCGTGGATAACCGCTTGATTCTTGAAAATTTTTTAAAGCTGTCCCGTAGTTTTGAGAATCTACAGGCAAGGATGCCGGTGATTCCCGGTATCAATGATGATGTGGAAAATATCATGAAGACCGCTCAATACCTGATTCATGCAAACAGTAGAACCATTCATCTCCTTCCCTATCATCCGCTTGGCGAATCCAAGCTTTTAAGGATTCATTCATCATTACGCGCCTTGAATATAAACCCGCATCAGCCGGAAGATCTCGAACGCATAGAAGGACTTTTTAAAAAGGAGGGTATCGATGTCGTTATTTATCAGTGACGTAAAACACGTATCACCGGTAGAGGAAAAAAAGGCTCAAAACCGTGTCATGCGTCTGAAGCAGGCTGTTCAGGACGCAAAACCCGGCATCTGTACCGAAAGAGCCGTCATCTGGACCGCATATCATAAGGATGGGACAAACCGGAGAAAACCGGTCTGTGTCCAGATGGCCGAGGCGTTGAGAAACGTCCTTTTGCAGAAGACCATCGCTATCTACCCGGACGAGCTGATCGTGGGTAATTTTTCATCCAAAAGGGTAGGGGGGTCCATTTTCCCTGAACTTCACGGCGTGCCGGTCCTGATGGATATTTTCAAATTTTCCAAAAGAAAGACCAATCCGCTGCAAGTCTCGGGAAGGGAAATCGCCACCCTTCTTAAAATCGTTCCGTTCTGGATGTTCAGGTTTCTGGCTCTGAAGGCTTACAAAAATCCATTGAAGAAAATTGCGCTTGCCCTGCATCAGTTGAAAGGCCATTTTTATGTGATCAACGAATCCGGCGGGATCTCCCATATTGCACCGGACTATGAAACCCTCATTACGATCGGCACCGAAGGGATTCGGGAAAAAGCGTGCCGCACCCAGGAGAAATTTAAGAAAAGCACGGCGCAATGGGAATTTTTGGAAGGTGTTAAAATCGTCTGCGATGCCCTGTCCGCATTTGGCAGGCGATATGCCAGGCTGGCACATGATATGGCCGTATCTGAGCCGGATGCGGATCGAAAGGAAGAGTTGTTAACCATTGCCCACGTTTGCGAACGCGTTCCTCAGAAAGGTGCATCTACGCTTCAGGAAGCACTTCAGTCGATATTCTTAGCACAAATTGCCATCAATCTGGAGAGCCTCGACAATGCCGTGAGCCCGGGGCGGATGGATCAGTACCTGTACCCGTTTTATAAAAAAGATATCGAAGACGGCCGTTTGACCCATCTTGAGGCAAAAGAACGGATCGCTGCCTTTTCCATCAAAATGGCTGAGATCATCCCTGTGTTTTCAGACTACCTGACCCGCGTCCATGGCGGCATGTTCAACGGCCAGGTGATTACGGTGGGCGGGGTCGACAGGGAGGGAAACGATTGCGTAAATCCGCTCACCAGCATTTTTCTTGAGGTCATGGATGAATTGCGGATGCGCCAGCCCAATTACCATGCACGGATAGCGAGCGTATCAGGCACGGACTATTTGAAAAAGATCAACGACACCCTGGCGCTGGGCAGCGGGTCGCCGGCCCTTTATAATGACGATGTGATTATCGACACCATGACGTCTCATGGATATTCGGTTGCCGATGCCAGGGATTACACGGCTGTGGGCTGTGTGGAGCCAGTATCTCAGGGAAAAAGTTTTGCATCCACTGACGCCGCCCTTTTCAATATGCCGGTTGTTCTTGAAATGGCCCTGAATCAGGGCAAGAAATTCGGTTCGGTCATGCGGTCCGGTACACGGACAAAACCGGCCTCCGAAATGACGTCAATGGCCGATGTAAAGAACGCTTTTGAAGCCCAGCTGGCCTTTCAGATCAAAAAAATGATCGGCGATTTAAGAGCCATTGAAACCGCAAACATGAGCCATCATCCAACGCCTTTGACCAGCATGCTTCTTGACGGCTGCGTGGAAAAAGGGGTTTGTTCCACAAAAGGCGGGGCGCGTTATAATTTTTCAGGCATTCAGTGCGTGGCGCCTGCAGATACCGGAGATGCCCTTTATGCCATTGAAAAGGCGGTGTTTACGGACCGGAAAATGTCTCTTTTCGATCTGGTCGGCCATCTTCAGAAGAATCTGGAAGACCCCAGAATGATGGTGTACCTTAAAGGGATTCCCAAGTTCGGAAACGATATGGCGGAAGTGGACAAATGGACCGTTTATGTGGTGGAACAATTTATAACCCAATTAAGCCTGTTTGAGAATACCCGGGGCGGAAAATATGTGGCAGGCCTCTATTCGGTAACGGTTCACGATCACTTTGGCAGAGTGACAGGGGCGCTCTCCCATGGGAGAAGAAAAGGGGAGAGCTTTTCCTCCGGCATTTCACCGGTAAACGGTATGGACAAAGAGGGGCCCACGGCACTCATCAATTCCGTGAACCGCATTGATAGCCGAAAAATAGCCAATGGCATTAATTTCAATCTGAAATTCGATGCCCATACCTTAAAGGGAGAAACCGGCAAAAAAGCACTTCAGAGTATCCTGAATACGTATTTTAAAAAAGGCGGCATGCAGGTCCAGGTGAACGTGATCGATCCTGCCATGCTCATTGCTGCGAGGGACAACCCCGATCTCTACCCCAACCTTCTGGTCAGGGTGTCCGGTTATTCCTCCTATTTCAATGATCTCACACCGGAGATGAAGGAGGAGATCATCCGGAGAAGCACGATCTGCATTTAAAGAAGGAGACTATATGACAGGAACGGATTTCAATGCATTTGAAGACACCCCATATACTCTGCCGGTTTTTTTTCTGGGCCATGGCAGCCCCATGAACGCGATAGACGATAATGAATTCAGCCGGGCATGGGCAGAAATGGGGGCGTCGATTTCCGAGCGGCCCAAAGCGATTCTATGCATTTCAGCGCATTTTGAAACCACCGGCACCTCTATCACCGCCATGAGTGACCCGATGACACTCTATGACTTTTACGGGTTTCCGGAAGAATTGTATCGGGTTGTCTACCCGGCCAAAGGCTCTCCGGAACTGGCGGATCTGGTCATCAAAACAGTCAGGAGCGTAACGGTGAGGAAAGATTTGAACTGGGGACTGGACCACGGCGCATGGTCCGTACTCCTCCATATGTTTCCAAATGCCGATATACCGGTCGTCCAGATGAGTCTTGACCGTACGAAAGATGCCCGGTTTCATTACGACCTTGGCCGCAAGTTAATGTCCCTTCGCAAAAAAGGCCTGCTTATTATCGGCAGCGGCAATATTGTCCACAATTTAAGCACAATCAACTGGCAGGATGCGGCCTATGAATGGGCAGTTGATTTTGATGAGTCGGTCAAACAACTCATCGAGTCGAAGAATCATGACCTGCTTGTCTGTTATGAGAAAATAGGACCTTTCTATAGGCAGGCCATACCAACTAATGAACATTATCTGCCATTTTTATCTTGTCTTTCACTTCAGGAACCAGATGAGAAGATCACTTTTTTTACCGAAAAAGTAACGCTGGGTTCCATATCCATGAGGTCTTTCAAAATTGGAGATTGATCTGAAAAATCGTCAACCATCAGAACAGGAGAATACGTTTGGAAAAGGACACACGTGAACGCATTATCAGGGAATCTGTCGCACTTGCTGAAACCTGGCAGAACAGGGGGAATGAACTCCTGACCACACCGGAGAAACGATTTCAAAACCGTATGCGGCGTTTGTTGACCCATCCGTTTGACAAGGTCATCATGACCCAGCTGATTGACCAGAGTTTCCGGGCAAAGCAGACGAGAAGAGTCGCGGACCAGATGGGTTATGTTTTTGAAAAATGGGGTATCCCTCATTTTTTCTCCCCGTTGGAGCAGTTGCTTTCACACGTGTTTGTCTATCTGGGCAAATTGTTTTCCATGATCAGTATTCCCATTTTTATCGAGCAGTTAAGACGCGAATCCCGGCGTGTCATTCTGCCGGGTGATGCTGGAAAACTGTTTTTGCATCTTAAAAAACGGACAGAAGAGGGCGTCCGGATGAATATCAATCATCTGGGGGAGGCTGTGCTGGGGGAGGCAGAGGCCCGTTTCCGCCTGGATCAGTATATCAGCGATTTGAAAAGCCCGGACATTGATTATATTTCCGTTAAAATTTCTACGATCTGTTCACAGATCAATACTCTGGCGTTCGATCACACGGTAGATATCGTCAAAACCCGCCTGACCGAACTTTTCAGCGTGGCAAGAAAGAATCCATGTAAATTGCCGGATGGCAGAATGCAATCGAAATTTGTCAACCTTGACATGGAAGAATACAGGGATCTTGAGATTACGGCCAAGGCGTTCATGGATACGCTCGACCAGGAGATGTTTTTAGATTTTTCAGCCGGCATCGTTCTTCAGGCCTATGTACCGGACAGTTATAACATGCAGCAGACAATCACGGCCTGGGCACGGAAACGGATTGAAAACGGCCATGCGCCGATAAAAATCAGAATCGTCAAGGGCGCCAATATGGAGATGGAAAAAATCGAATCATCCCTCTTCAACTGGCCGTTGGCGCCCTATGACAATAAACTTTCCGTGGATGCCAATTACAAGAAAATGGTGGCATTCGGCATGCGGCCTGAAAATATCAGGGCCGCCCACCTGGGAATCGCATCCCATAATCTGTTTGAGCTGGCTTTTGCCTATAATCTGGCCAAAGACAGGCACGTGGCGGAATTTGTCTCTTTTGAAATGCTGGAAGGCATGGCCGATCATATCAGAAGGGCCATACAGGAGACATCGAATACGATGCTTCTTTATGCACCCGTAGCCTCCAAAGATCAGTTCATCAGCGCCATTGCGTATCTGATCAGAAGGCTTGATGAAAATACCGCCAAAGACAACTTCCTCAGATACGCCCCTGGCATGACCACAACGAGCGAGGAATGGCGATTTTTACGGACTCAGTTTGAAAATGCCTGTAAGGCTATGGAAACCGTTTCAACAGCCTCTCACAGAATCCGGAGCAGGGAAAACGAAAAAGATGACGATACGGATACGGGAAGCACATTTGTATCAAATGCATTTGTAAACGAGCCTGACACAGACTGGGCGTTAAAATCCAGCCGGAAATGGGCGGAATCCATTCGGGAAAGATGGCAAATGGATTCCAACGCAAATATAGTTTCCATTCCCCTGGTGGTGGCAGGAAAGGAAATTCATAAAGGCCGTGAAACAAGAATTTATAAGGACCCCTCAAGATATACCGAGGATATCCGTGTGGCGTCTTTCACCCTTGCCGATGAAACAGACATTCGGAAGGCGGCCGAGACGGCGAGGAAAGATCCGGATCAATGGCGAAGCACCCGCCTGGTAGAACGGCATGAAAAATTATCGAGAGTCGCTTCGAATATCCGTAAAATGAGAGGCGATTTGATTGGATCGGCTGCTGCGGGCACCGGAAAAACATTCCGGGAATCAGATCCGGAAGTATCTGAAGCCATCGATTTTTGCGAGTTCTACCCCTGGTCGCTGAAATTTTTTGAAGGATACACCCATCTTCATTTAAAGGGGAAAGGCGTGGGGCTTGTGATTTCTCCCTGGAATTTTCCCATCGCCATTCCCTGTGGCGGGATCGTCGCAGCCCTTGCGGCCGGAAATACGGTGATTTTGAAACCGGCAACAGCTGCCGTACTTCCTGCATGGATTCTCTGCAATTGTTTCTGGGAGGCCGGGATATCGAAGAATACGTTGCAGTTTCTGCCGTTAAGCGGCGAACACCTTGGAAACCAGTTGACCGGACACCCGGATGTGGACTTTATCATTTTTACAGGAGGCACGGAAACCGCGCTGTCCATATTGAAGATGCGGCCGGATATTCATTTTGCAGGAGAGACCGGCGGAAAGAACACCACCATCGTCACTGCCATGGCTGACAGGGATCAGGCCATCAAGAATGTGATCCACTCGGCGTTCAGCAACTGCGGCCAGAAGTGTTCCGCCACATCCCTTCTGATTCTCGAAAAAGAAGTATATGAAGACCCGCATTTTAAAAAGCAGCTTGTGGATGCGGCAAAAAGCTATCAAACCGGATCTGTCTGGGCATTTGAAAATCTGATGGGGCCTTTGATTCAACCCCCTTCAGGGGATTTGAAGCGGGCGATTTCAACACTTGAACCGGATGAGGAATGGGCGCTTCCGCCCAAAAATGTGGCGGGCAATCCTTATCTTTATACACCGTCAATCAAGTGGAACGTATCTCCGGGAAGCTATACCCATATCACCGAATTTTTCGGACCGGTCTTATCCGTCATGAAAGCAGATAGCCTCTCCCATGCCATTTCCCTTGCCAATCAAACCGGCTATGGGTTGACCGCAGGCCTGGAAAGCCTTGACGAACGGGAGCATGCATTCTGGAAACAAAGAATCCGTGCCGGAAATCTGTATATCAACCGGGGGACCACCGGTGCCATTGTGTTGCGTCAGCCCTTTGGCGGCATGGGAAAATCGGCCATAGGCGCTGGCATAAAAGCGGGTGGCATGAATTACGCGCTTCAGTTCACATCCAAAAAAGAGCTTGCGCCGCCGGTTACGGGTGCCGTTCAAACAAACGATCCTCAAGTAGTTTTGCTTTCCCATATCCGGCGTCATCTGGAGACAAACACCCTTCTTAAGTTCAAGGAGGATTTCGAGAAAATGAGTTATGCTGTCAAAAGCTATGTGTTCTACTGGGAAACCGAATTTTCAAAGGAAAAAGACTATTTCCATTTAAGAGGTCAGGACAATTTTATCCGCTATGTGTCCTTGGGGCGCATTCTGATTCGCGTTCATGAAGAAGATTCGCTTTTTGATATTCTGGCACGGATCGTGGCCGCAAAAATTACCGGAGGGGGTGCTGTAATCAGTCTGCCAACTGAAATTTCAACACCTGCCGTCGATTTTCTTTTTTCAGAGGAAGGGAGGAAGTTTAGAGGAACGATTGATATCTCCAGACAGTCCGATGATGACCTGGTGAAAATCATTCATCAGTTTCAGAGTGTCAGATACGCAGGAAACGAAAGGGTGTCGCATAAAATTCTTGAAACCGCAGCTCAACAAGGACTCTACATTTCAAGAGACAAGGTTTTCATGGACGGACGGATCGAACTGCTCCAGTATTTAAGAGAGCAGAGTATCTGTGTCAATTACCACCGATATGGGAATCTGGGTGAGCGTATAACAGAGTTTGAATAGTTACCTGAATGATCTGGAAATAAAGCCGCTTCCTTTGTTTAGAAATCGGAAAAATCTTCATCATCCTGTTTTTTGTAATGGACGATCTGTTTTGGATTTTTTTGTTTTATAGCGGGTTTGTTTCTATAAGCAATATGGCTTTTTGACGATCTCACCCTGGCATTGGTTGCCGTATTTGTATTTCCCCCAACCAGTTTCATCATGTCGATGACATGCTCCTTCATCTGTTTGGCCTGGGCGCTCATTTCTTCTGCTGCTGATGCCGATTCCTCTGCGTTTGCCGCGTTCTGCTGGGTGACTTGGTCCATTTCAGTGACTGCTTTATTGACCTGATTGATTCCTTCGGCCTGTTCTTTTGAGGCAGATGCAATTTCGTTTATCAGGTTGCCGATTTTTGCGGACGATTCTGCGACTTCAACAAATGCCTCATTTGTCGTTTTGACGAGATCGGCACCTTCATTGATTTTCTTGACTGTCCCTTCAATCAGTCCGGCCGTATTTTTGGCTGCCTGAGCCGCACGCATGGCCAGATTTCTCACTTCATCTGCCAAAACTGCAAATCCTGCGCCTGCTTCACCGGCTCGTGCTGCCTCAACTGCTGCATTAAGCGCCAGCAGATTGGTCTGAAACGCAATTTCATCAATTGTTTTGATGATCTTGGATGTTTCCTCGCTTGCCTGGGTAATGTCAGCCATGGATTTTGTCAGTTTTGTCATGGAATCGTTGGCTTTTGACACCACCTGATGGGTTTGGATCATGAGCGCATCAGCCTGACTGGCATTACTTGCATTCTGTTTGGTCATGGATGACATTTCTTCAAGGGAGGATGAAGTTTCCTCGATGGATGCAGCCTGTTCCGAAGCGCCTTCCGCCAGAAGTTGACTGGTGCCCGATACCTGATCCGCTGCTGTGGATACCTGCTCGGAAGAATCATTCATCTGGTCTGAAACGGCTTTTAATATGGCAACAATTCCTTTGGAGATCATTACGGAAAGAAATATGCCTAAGATCACGGCAATCATACAGAGGATAGTCAAATTTCTTTTTGTGTTTTTTGCGGCCTTTAACATTTCCTCGTCTGTGATGGTATTTATTTTTGCCTCTGTCCTGAGGCTCTGCAAAAGGTCCTGAACACGTTTCAGTGAGGGAAGGGTTTCTGTTGCATAAATTTTATTGGCTTTTTCCATACCGGAAAGGTCGTTTTCTACATATGATTTAAGCTTTTCAAGATGACCGAGTGTCTCTTCGAGTGCAGGTATGGTTTCTTGAAAATAAATGGCCTTATCTGCCATATTGGCCTGAATTTTGGTCGCGGAATGGTGCAGGGTTTCATGGGATTGAAGCATGGCATCCCATTCTTTTTTCAATTCAGGGCTGCCGGTATGATAAATTTTTTGGGCCTCATCTGATATCAACCATTTCCCCAAAGCACATTTTTGGGGATCAGTCTCAACATCCAGCGAGTTTTTTTCCCCGGTTATGGCACCTTGGACAGCCATGGCCCATTTAAGATGATCGGAAATCTTGGATGCAAGAATTCCGGGAATTTTTATGTTTGACTGCCGGAAGTTTTTTTGAATATCAATAGCAGATTCATGAAGCTTTTGATGGGGGGCTTCGATCTCCATGTAAATCGGTTCCAGAGATGACACCAAGGCCACGGCCTCTTTTCTTTCTTCCCCATAAATGGATTGTCCGAATTTGCATTTTTTATGATCTGTTTCAACGGCAAGTTCGGTGACACTTTCATCGGTCAGAAGCGCATTAACCTTGTTGACCCAATTCAGATGATCCACTTCCCGCTGGGCCAGTTGACCATCCAGCTGATTCCCTTTGATTACCCGTTCTGCGTTGGTTAAAATATTTCCTATACCCGAATAACTTACAAAGGCTATAATGATAAGCAGAACAATCACCAGACCAAAACCAATGCCGTTTTTCTGACCAATTGTCAAATCCTTCCATCGCATGCTTTTTCCTCCTTTATCAGAGTCTGTGGCCATTATTTCAATAATGTTTTTTCTGTTGGAAAAATAACTTATATATTTGGAATATTGAAAACCCAATAAAATATTATATTTTTTATTCAGCCATTCAAGATTTAAATGGTACGTCGTGTGAACAAAAAGGCTGATTTAAGAGCAAATTAAATAGCAGGTTTTAGAAGTATTTGATGGACCTGGCTAAAGAAAGATATTAAAAATATGGACGTATATTTGAACAAACCCTTATCAAGTGTAATGATGGGAGAGAGTATACATGGAGAGCCCCAATAATTCAAGAAAAATATTGATGGGAAAAATCGTGTAAAGCCCCCTTTGCATCAAAGGGGGCTTTTGTTGAACCCTATTAACGGATTTTATATATCATAATACAGCATGAATTCATGGGGGTGAGGACGCAAAGCCACGGGCTCAACCTCATTTTTGGTTTTGTATTCGATCCATTTTTCAATCACGTCCGGTGTAAAAACATCGCCTTTCAGAAGAAAAGCGTTATCTTCTTTCAGCGCCTGAAGGGATTCGCTTAAAGAGCCTGGTGCAGATGGAATTTCAGCAAGTTCTTCTGGTGGAAGATCATAAATGTTTTTGTCCAAAGGACTGCCGGGATCAATTTTGTTCTGAATGCCATCCAAAACAGCCATCAGGATGGCGGAAAAAGACAGATAGCCATTGCAGGACGGATCAGGTGTACGGAACTCAATTCTTTTGGCTTTGGGCGAAGATGAGTACATGGGAATACGAATGGCCGCACTTCGGTTTCTGCTGGAATAAGCGAGATTGACCGGTGCTTCGTATCCGGGTACCAGGCGTTTGTAAGAGTTCGTTGTGGGGTTTGTAAATGCACAAAGCGCCTTGCAATGTTTCAGAATGCCGCCTATGGCATAAAGCGCGTCCTGGGAAACACCTGCGTATTTATCACCTGCAAACAGCGGGACGCCTTTTTTCCAGATGCTCACATGGGTGTGCATGCCGGAACCGTTGTCTCCATATAAGGGTTTGGGCATGAATGTGACCGTATGGTTATGCCGGTAGGCCACATTTTTGAGAACATATTTAAACCAGACCATCTGGTCTCCCATCTGGAGGAGCGGTTTAAATCTCATGTCGATTTCAGACTGGCCGGCAGTGGCGACTTCATGGTGCTGGCATTCGACATCGATGCCAAGGTTTTGAAGTGTCAGCATCATCTCGGAACGGAGATCCTGAAATTTATCTGTAGGGGGGACAGGAAAATAGCCTTCCTTCAGCCTGGGTTTATAGCCAAGGTTGGGAGATTCTTCACGGCCTGTGTTCCAGGTACCTTCAACAGAATCGAGTTCATAGAAGGCGCAATGTCTTTCAGACTCATATCTGACACTGTCAAAAATGAAAAATTCCGCTTCCGGGCCGATAAATGCTGTATCGCCAATGCCTGTGCTTTTCAGATAGCTCTCCACTTTTCTGGCGATATTTCTGGGGTCTCTTGAATACGGTTCATGGGTAATCGGATCCATGATATTTCCAATCAGGACAAGCGTGGGATCGGCATAAAAAGGATCCATTTTGGCGGTTCCGGGGTCCGGAACAACTAGCATGTCACTGGCGTCAATCGGCTGCCAGCCTCGGATGCTTGATCCGTCAAAGCCGAAACCATCTTCAAACGATGATTCGTCAAGTTCACTCATGGGCACAGAAAAATGCTGCCAAACACCTGGGAAATCCATAAAACGGATATCAACGATCTTTGCGCCGTTTTCTTTGGCAAAATTTAATACATCTTTGGGTTTCATTATAAAATATCCTCCGTATGATTTATAAGTATACGAAATAGTCGTTCCACACGCTATTAAACGACCATTGTAAAAGCAATTTGAGTGCCAGCACCTATTAATTTTTGTAATATACTGATCTTAAATATAAAAATGAATTTTTAATTGCAGGCCACTATGAGCGATATTACAATTATGTGCGATTAACCCTACAAAAATGTAATATTGAAAATTTTGACTTACCTTTTTTAGAAACCTGGTGCCAGAGAAAAATGAAATTTTTATCAGACTGAATGGGATACTCTCGTGAAAAGTCCAATTCAGGATGATCCCATGAAACAGGTGCTGAATTTTTGAAATTTTTTGTATGATCTGATAGAGAGACAATCTGGCAATTTTCAGTTTCCTTCAGAGAACCAGGACCCTTCATTGTAAATGGTATATTTCCTTCCGATTTCGTATTCGCCGTCAATCAGAACCCGGGGATTTTCTTTGTCTTCAAAGACATTGTCTGTTTCGATAGGTTCGGTCCTCCTGGTCAGGGAAGCGGGAGAACCGTTCCTGGCGATATCCAGTTGTTCTGTTCTTATTTTATTGGCTTCAAAGTCGATATCGTAAGCAGGGGGCAGCCAGAAAAAACAGGCCTTGACTTCCTTAAAGCTGTTTGGCTCTATACCAAATCCATTACAGGTTCGCTCATCAATCAAATATCCGTCTTTCATGATTTTACAGGTGACTGAAAAATATCTGACCGAAGATCCGCTTGTATTCATTAATTTGAAGGAGATGGTATTGTCATCTGTTTGCGGGCCGGGCATCAGCTCTATTTCTACTGGCCCAAGATGATAAATCCGGTTTGCAGCGTGGGTCTGGGCCAAAATTACAAAAAAGATACTGCATAGGCTGGTATATATCAGTATCTGTTTTTTCATATTGTGGATCCTTTCCGGTCCTTTTGCCACGTTTCAAATTTATAAAAAACGCAAGCCTTGGAAAATGATCGGTTTCGAACCATATTGAGCCAACCCTTTCTTTTTGTCAAGAATTATGACGCGTATGACAGATGTTCCTCCATGGCATGAAGCTGTTTGTACAAATCTGTAATTTCATTTTTCCAGAATTGATCGCTTCCCCAGTCAGGGAAATTTTTTCTGAACTGGTAATCGTTTGACTGCCGGGAAAGCCATGCCAAAAAATAGATCATTCGCATGGCCCGGAGCGGTTCTATCAGTTTCAGCTCTTTGGCGTTGAACGCCCTGAATTGTCTGTATCCCTGAAGAATCAGGTCGATTTCCATCTGTGAACGGTTGGCATGATCGGGGAGGAAAAGCCACAGATCCTGAACAGACGGTCCGGTCATCATGTCGTCAAAGTCAATGATCATGATCCCTTCATCCGGCCGGTAAATCAGGTTTTTCTGATGACAGTCCCCGTGGATTCTGATGGGGGTTATGCCTTCAAACAGCGGGAGACAAAGGTCAAGAATGCGTCCTGTCACGCCCTGGAATGATTCTCTGTATGCCTTGGATATGTGGGCGCCGTCAATCAGATGCGAGATGTCCCTTGCTGTTGAATATTCCGGATGCAGGGTCAGCCTTGACAGGGCATCTTTTTTACACCCGGCAATATGCATCCTCGCAATCACCCGTCCCATTCTTTTCCAGTCTTCCTCTTCTGTGATTTCGAATTCACGGCCGAATCTTTTTGGAAATACGGCAAAATAAATTCCGTTTACCTCATCAATGGTTTTTCCATTGGCAAGCGTTATCGGGGAAATAACGGGTATTTCGTCTGCCGCACAATCCTTGACATATTCATGTTCATCGATAAGCGCATCCATTGTCCACCTGCCAGGCCGGTAGAATTTGGCAATCACTCTTCTGCCGTCCATATCCTGCATTTCATAGACGCGGTTAATATAACTGGGAAGAGGGGACAGGAGCCCTGTCATGGGGATTTTTATGGCAGATTCAACCGCGTTGATGAAAATATCCGGTGTCAGATTGTTAAAGCCGTCCTGTTCAGACATGATATATTTTCCTTAAGTTATAATTTGCTCTTTATCGTTAAAAGATATTTTGCCTTTTACCAGAAAATCAAATAAAAGACACGAATAACGGTTTTGTATTCTTAACCGAACCCTTTGTTGAAAGCAAGGAGCTTCCTGTCATGAGAAAGAATATACCTGTGATGCTGATTGTGATTTTTCTGCTGGGGGGGGCGGTCTTTTTCGGCATGAATGCATATGCAGTGGAGGGATCGGAAAATGCGCAGCCTGCTGCCAATGATAAACTGGTCTTGTCCGAAGTCATCATGTGTGAAAAAATTGTAAACGAGCTGCCTCAGAATCCCTCTGTCGTATTCCCGGTTTCGGTCAAAAACGCATATTGCTATACGGTATTTGGCAATGTCCCTGAAAAAACCGATATCTGGCACAGGTGGTACAGAAGGGACAAACTGGTTACAAAAATCAAGCTGGTGGTTGAACCGCCAAGATGGGCAACCTACAGCGGGATCCACATAAGAGAGTCTGACAAGGGTCCCTGGCGGGTGGAGGTTATCGATCAGGAAGGGAATGTACTCACAGTAAAACGATTCAGTATTTCCGAATAGTGTTCTATGGACAATATTATCCTTTTTTTTAAAAATCTTCATGGCAAAGATATCTTCGATATCGCACTGAACAGCTATATTATTTTCCGGTTATACATCATGTTCAGGGGAACCAAGGCATTTCAGCTGCTGACAGGTGTGCTTGGCTTGTGGCTGTTTCAGCGGTTCGCCGTCACGTTCGGTCTTGTCGTCACAAGCTGGTTCATGCAGGGCATCACTGCTGTTCTTGCTTTGGTTATCATTGTCGTGTTCAGAAGCGAGATTAAAAGTGTTTTCCAGACCAAGGGACTCAAGGCATTTTTATGGTATGTACCGCCGGAAATAAAGAGTTCCACCCTTGAAACAGTTGCGGATGCGGTATTCGAGCTTTCAAGAAAGAACATCGGCGCCCTGATCGTATTCCCGGGCCGGGAAGATATCAGTGAGACCGTTCAGGGAGGGACAAACTGGCAGGGGGTCGTCACCAAGGAAATGATAAAAAGTGTTTTCTGGCCGGGGAACCCGGTCCATGACGGTGCTGCCGTCATCGAGGGCCAGAAGGTGACAAGGGTCGGTACCATTCTTCCCCTTTCCCAGCAGCAGAATATTCCATCGATTTATGGCACACGGCACAGAGCTGCCATAGGCATGTCCGAATCAACCGATGCCATGGTCGTCACGGTTTCCGAAGAACGGGGAGAAATCACCACGGCCAGAGCCGGCCAATTGAAAACCGTTTCAAGGAAAAGCCAGCTTATCGAGCAGTTAAAAGATCATGCAGGACTCCTGGAACAGGGCCAGTTGCCCAAGCATAATTCCAAACGGACGATTCTTGCGGCAGTTATTTCGGTCGTGTTCATATCCGGTTTGTGGTTCAGCTTCACCGGTGGCAGGGATACGTTGATTTCCCTTCAGGTGCCCCTCACATTCAAACACAGGAAGGCAGGTATGGAAATCGTTGAAACTTCCGTAAACAGTGTCAGAATCCAGCTGAGCGGTTCAGGGGCGCTTATCAAATCCATCCGGTCGGATCAGATTCAGGTCAGCATCAGCCTCGGCAGTGCGGTTGCCGGGCACAATCAGTTCATTATCGGTCCGGATGATATTTCCATGCCGCCCGGAATCAATCTGGACAGAGTGGAACCGGCGATTGTGGATATTGTGGTGGATCAGATCATCACCCGGGAAATTCCCGTGCAGATTGACTGGGCAGGCAAGCTGAATGAAAGGTTTTTGCTGACGGATGCTTCGGTGGAACCATCCAGGGTCAAGATCAGCGGCAACAGTATGGCCATGGAAAAACTATCGACCATCTACACCCAGCCTGTCATGCTCGATCAAATTTTAAAAACCGGTGTCCAGACCATAGGGCTTGTCGTTGAATCTGATTTTCTGGCCGCGACAAACAAGGTCAAGATCCGCTATCTGATCCAGGAAAGAGCGGACGGGCGTGCGGATCAATGATTTTAAACATTTTATTAGGTAGAATTCCTTGAACCCAAGCAACCCAATTAACCCAAGCAACCCTAAGATAATCTCGATTTATAGTCCGGATATCCAAATTCACGGATGACCCGGAATTCGTCTGTGTCAGGCCGGAACAGGGCGATGGACGGCAGTTTGATGCCGTTAAAGGTGGTTGTCTTTACCATTGAATAATGCGCCATGTCCGTAAAAACGAGTTTGTCGCCGGGTTTTAACGGCTGATCAAAGGAGTAGTCTCCAATGATGTCGCCCGCGAGACAGGATGGTCCCCCCAGCCGGTAGGTATGGGGTTTTTCGTTTGCGTTTCCTGAATTCACGATATGAGGCCGGTATGGCATTTCAATCACATCAGGCATATGGGTGGCTGCAGATGTGTCAAGAATGGCGATATCCATTTTGTTGTGGATGACATCCAGGACCGATGCCACCAGGAAACCGGTATTCAGCGCCACAGCCTCGCCTGGTTCAAGATAAACCGCAAGATTGTATTTTTTCCTGAAGTCCTTGATGATGTTGATCAAACGGTCCGTATCATAGTCCGTTCTCGTAATATGATGGCCGCCGCCAAAGTTCACCCATTCCATGCGGGATAAACAGGCCCCGAATTTTTCCTCAAATACGACAAGGGTGCGCTCAAGTGCATCCACGTTTTTTTCACAAAGGGTATGAAACAGAAGACCGGAAATGCCGTCAAGGGAATCCGCTTCAAACTGGTCGATGGAGACCCCCAGCCTCGACGCATAACCGCATGGATCATAGATGGGCGTATCTGTTTCCGAATGCTCCGGATTGACGCGGATGCCGAAACGGATCGGTCTGCCTGATCCGGTCACAAGGGGTTTGAATCGTTTCCACTGATGGAAGGAGTTAAATGTGATATGATCGCATAAGGGAATCAGTTCATTCATATCTGATTCACTGAACGCAGCGGCACATGCATGCACCTCTCTTCCAAATTCTTCTCGACCTAGGATGGCTTCATGGGGAGAACTGGCACACACGCCATGAAGGGTTTCCCGGATCAGGGGAAAGACATGAAACATGGCAAACCCTTTGATGGCCAGAAGAATTTTGCAGCCGGCTTTTTTCTGAACCATGTCCAGGATGTCCAGGTTTCGTTTCAGAAGCGATTCATCAACCACAAAACAGGGCGTGGGCACCTCACCTGGATCAAACATCACAGAATCGTCTCGGTCCACGGCAGGCCCCTTAAATTGAGCTGTTCCATAAACGGTTCAGGATCGAATTCTTCCATATTGAAAACGCCTTTTCCGCGCCATTTGCCGGTCAGCATCATCATGGCGCCGATCATCGCGGGCACGCCGGTTGTATAGGAAATGGCCTGGGATTTGACTTCCTTATAGCAGGCCTCGTGGTCGCAGATATTATAGATATAATAGGTTTTTTCCCTGCCGTCCTTCTTTCCCTTGACCAGGCATCCGATGCAGGTTCTTCCCTTGGTGACCGGTCCCAGAGAGGCCGGGTCCGGCAGGACAGCCTTCAAGAACTGGAGCGGGACGATTTCCCGGCCCTGATACATGACCGGATCGATCCGGGTCATTCCCACATTCTGAAGAACTTCCAGGTGTTTCAGATAATTGTCGCTGAATGTCATGAAAAACCGGGCACGCTGGATGCCCTTGATATGTTTGGTCAGAGATTCCAGCTCTTCATGATACATGAGATAGATTTTTTTTGGGCCGATCCCTTCGGGAAAGTCGAATGTTTCAGATACGTAGAGCGGATCGGTTTCGACCCATGTGCCGTTTTCCCAGAATCTTCCTTTGGCCGTGACTTCACGGATATTGATTTCCGGATTGAAATTGGTCGCAAACGGATACCCATGGTCACCGGCATTGCAATCAATAATGTCCAGCGTGTTTATTTCATCAAAATGGTTTTTCATGGCCCAGGCGGTGAATACGTTTGTGACGCCCGGATCAAAACCGCTTCCCAAAAGCGCCATCAATCCTTTATCCTTAAAACGCTCATGATAGTCCCACTGCCATTTGTAGCAGAAACGGGCTTCATCCAACGGTTCATAATTGGCGGTGTCCAGGTAATCCACACCGGTTTCAAGGCAGGCATCCATGATATGAAGGTCCTGATAAGGGAGTGCCACGTTGATGATCACATCCGGCTTGACGGTTTTGATCAACGAAACAAGCTCAGGCACGTTGTCTGCATCTACCTGGGCGGTTTGCACCGGACGGGGCAAAAGCGTTGCGATGGCATCACACTTTTCCTTTGTTCTGCTGGCAAGGCAGATTCTATCAAATACCTCGGGGGTCTTTGCACATTTGAACGCCACCACCTGTCCCACACCACCTGCGCCGATAATAAGAACATTTCCCATGTTTTTATGATCCTCTCTTTCTATCTTTCAAAATATGTATATCCTCTTAGCCCTTTTTTATAGGCTTTCATGATATTCTGTCTGTCCTTTGGCGTGATATACCCCTTTCTGATGGACTCCTCAGCCATTTCCCTGAACTGGGTAACAAGGGCCTTAACGTCATATTCAACATAGGAGAGTATGTCCTGGACAGAATCACCTTCGATTTCCCGGATAAATTCGTATTCTCCGTTTTCCGTGATTTTTACACTGACGATATTGGTATCACCCAGGAGATTATGCAGATCTCCCAGCGTCTCCTGATAGGCGCCCACAAGAAAAATGCCTAAATAATACTCCTCATCAGGTTTCAGGTCGTGAACCGATAACGTGTCACTGACATTATGCTGATCGATGAATTTGTCAATTTTCCCATCACAGTCGCAGGTAATGTCTGCAAGAACGGCATTTCTGTCCGGAATTTCATTCAACCGGTGGACAGGAAGAATCGGAAAGAGCTGGCCAATGGCCCATGAATCCGGCAAGGACTGAAAAACACTGAAATTGCAATAATAGATATCAGCCAGACTCGTATCAATGCCATCCAGTTCACTGGGGATGAACTTCAGTTTTTTTACGTTTTCGGCGATGGTCTTGATGATGTGCCAGAAAATATTTTCAGATATGGCTCTGTCTCTCAACGAGACATTGCCGTGTTTGAACAACTGCCGGATTTCATCCCTATAGTAGATCGCATCATTATAACACTCCTGAATATTTTTGACGTTGATCGATTTAAGGACGTCAAGAAGGTTCACGATGGTTTCGTGGGTGTCCTCAGGAAGCTTCTCCGGATAGGGGAATGTTTCAAAGCGGCTTACATCGAGCACGTTGAACAAAAGCACCGAATAGTAGGCGACGGTTGCCCGCCCTGATTCGGTGACGATTACAGGATGGGCGATTTCCTTTTCGTCAAGTGTGCTCATGATGACTTCGATGATATCTGTGCAGTATTCTTCCAGGGAGTAGTTCCGGCTGCTGGTGAAGTTGGTATGGGAACCGTCATAGTCCACGGCAAGTCCGCCTCCCAGATCGAGGTATCCCATTTTGGCACCTTCCAGCACAAGGCCTTCGTAGACACGGCAGGCTTCTGTAACGGCAAACCGGATATCCCGGATATTCGGAATCTGGGAGCCCAGATGATAATGAAGGAGCTGAAGGGTATCCAGCATGTCTTTTTCTTTCAGCTGGTCCACAACATCCAGAAGCTGGGTCATATTGAGTCCAAAGATGCTTCTGTCTCCGCCGGATTCTGTCCAGTGGCCGCCGGCTCTGGTGGAGACCTTGATGCGGACCCCTATGAGCGGTTTGATCTGGAGTGCTTCAGACCGTTCCAGGATCAGTTGGAGTTCGCTAGGCATTTCAATGACGAAAAAACATTTAAACCCCATTTTGAGCGCATAGAGTGCCAGGTCGACAAACTCCTCATCCTTGTAACCATTGCAGATCAGGCAGGCTTCCCTGTCTTTCAACAGCGAAATGGCTGCGATCAGCTCTGCCTTGGAACCTGCTTCGAGGCCGTGGTGATACCTGGCCCCAAACCGGGTGATTTCTTCAACAACCTGTTCCTGCTGATTTACCTTGATCGGATAAACGCCTTTGTATTCGCCCTTGTATCCACATTCTTTTATGGCTGCCTTGAAACTTTCATGAAGGAGCGTTATCTGCGATTGCAGGATGTCTCTGAAACGCAAGAGCACCGGCATATTCATGCCCCTGTCTTTAATACCTGAAATAATGGACATGAGGCTTACGGAAAATCTGTTTCTGGATTTCCCGGATGAGTTGATAACCACTTCCCCATCATCTGAAATATCAAAATAACCCGCGCTCCAGTTTTTAATGCCATAAAGATCCCTTGAATTGTCGATTGTCCATCTTTCAAGCGGTATTTTCTTGATTGATTTATTTTCCGTCTGTTTTTTCATTTCCAGAAAAATCCATTTTAAAAGTTAATTTCGCATTCAAACAGAGTTCCGTTTACACTTTTTCTTTGCCTAAATCAAATATTGATTTTTTGTTTAAATGTATCGTTCAAATTTTTTCAAAGAAAAAAGGGGCAAAAGAAAGGGCGAAAATCATTTTTACGGTTAATTATCCGGCAAAGGGTGAATTAACACAGCTATCAGATGCAGAGGTGTTTGTTATTCCTTAAAGGCGTGCTTGAAAAAATAATCTGCCATTTGAGTATTGCACATGTGGGTCAGTTTGTATTTGCGTCGATTAAACGGTAGCTGGAGATGAAAATGCTTGAGCGCCCGTCAATGCGGCTTTTGACTTCGCCTTGGAGTTCAACCTTGGCGTTTATCTGTTTCATGAGTTCTTTTCCCTTATTTTTCAGATCAATCAGGTATTCTTTTTCATCTGTTGTAAAAATAGCTATTCGGGTAACTCTGCCATCATCTGTCCAGCCGGAAGGCACAATGACCCCTGTTACTTTACGTTTATTGGCTTTCAATTTATTCACCTTTATGATGTCAGATGTTCATTTGGCTCATGTTCAGTTCACCATTCATGTACTGGATTTGATCGTTTCCGTTTTGATAGATCAGGACATTCAGGACCGTCAATATCAGACCACTGACTATTGCAATGGGTATGCCATGAAAAATACCTCATTAATAAAGCATTCAGCGGTCCTGTTGGCAAGGAAACGTTACGTTAACGCCCTTTCAGGCGGCCGCTTCGACAGTGAATCTGTCTTGAAGGATAACTGAAAAACTTTAACCGGTAAGGATATGGCTTTTATAGTAATTGATTTCGCCTTTGGTTGCCTGAATCTAAAAAATAAGCGGTCAGGGTTCAATTGGTACGTCTATTGCTAATGGGTTGGCAATCAAGAGAAAGGAGCTTTGCACATGGAAAAAGAGGTCGTCGAATATTTCAGGAATCTTCTGCTGAGCCAGCTGGAGGAATTATTAAGTGAAGGCAAAAGAACCATTGTAAGCATTCAGGAGCATGAGGGGACATCATTTGCCGATCCTGTTGAACAGGCCTTTGTGGATCAGCATTTGAACATGAAATTCCGCATTAAGGATCGTGAAAGCAAGCTGATAAAAAAAATCAGGGAGGCTCTTGCCCGTATAGATGACGGCACTTTTGGCATATGTGAAATATGTGAAGATGAGATATCCACAGCCCGTTTAAAAGCCAGGCCGGTTACAACCCAATGTATAGAATGCAAACAAAGGGGTGAACAATGGGAGCGTATCACAGAACAAAAAGCACAGATGCAATAATGTATTGATGTATCCGAATTTAAAAGTTTTTATGTCAAATCGATTCAACTGCGCCCTCCTGATGTCTGATACTTGCCTTTTGGGTTTTTAAAAAAATAACAGGAACTGCTGGTTCTTGTTTTGCCGAAACATGAATTATTTGTTCCGATTTTCCTAAAATGCTTTATTTAAATCAGAATCAGTGCTTTATATAAGCATTTTAACCGGATGAATACCAGATGAAATCGATCATTGTCATATCAAAAGATACCAGCGCGTATAAGACCGTTCAATCCTGTTTTCAGTCAGAGTACAGGGTCGAGCAGGCCCTTGAAAAAAAACACGTGTTCCGGTTGTTGCACGATAAACGCTATGACCTGTTATTTATCGATATAGAATTTCTTAAGGATCAGGGGAAAAAAAATACCGGATACAAAAAAATCTTGCAGGAATTCTGGCATTTATGTCCGTCTATGGAAATTGTTGTCATGACATCCCAGGAAATGATCAGGGACGCTGTGATGGCTGTAAAGGCAGGGGCCGGAAATTATCTCACCTATCCCGTCAATCCGGAAGAAATAAAGTATGTGACTGAAAATATATATGAAACCATGATGCTTCAATCTGAACTCGATTATTTGAGAGATCAGTTCTGGGCGCTGGACTCTTTAAATATCATTCAGACAAAGAGCCGGATCATGCAGACCGTTTACAGGAAAATCCGGTCCGTTGCCCCGACAAAAAGCACGGTATTGTTGGTTGGGGAGACGGGAACGGGAAAAGGGGTTCTCGCCAACCTGATCCATCAGCACAGCAACAGAAAAGATGCTCAGTTTATTAGCGTTCATTGCGGCGCTATCCCGGATACCTTAATTGAAAGTGAACTTTTCGGTCATGAAAAAGGGGCATTCACCGGTGCGGTAAAACGGAAACTGGGCAAATTTGAAATTGCCGCCAATGGCACTATTTTTCTGGACGAAATCGGCACAATTACACCTTCCGCCCAGATAAAGCTGCTTCAAATTTTACAGGACGGATATCTTCAGAGACTTGGCAGTGAAGAGATCATCAAGGCAAACATCAGGATTATTGCGGCAACCAATTCCGATCTGAAAAAAATGTCTGATGAGGGCCAATTCAGAAAAGATCTGTACTACAGGTTGAATGTCTTCCCGATAGATGTCCCGCCTTTAAGGGAGCGAAAGGAAGATATCGAGCATTTTATTGAAGTATTTCTCGAAAGATTAAACAAACATTATCAAAAAGTCATTCATGATGTTCATCCACAAGTCATCGATGCCTTAAAAAAGTATTTGTTTCCCGGAAATATCAGGGAACTGGAGAATCTTATTGAACGGGCCTATATTCTGGAAACATCTTCCATCCTTACACCGGAAAGTTTTCCCAATGAAATCTTTGACGACAATAAAACATCTGCTTTCATTCAGGTCGGAACGTCCATATCCCTTACCGAAGCCAGAAAAATAGCGATTTACGAGGTTGAAAAGCATTATCTGAAAGAACTGCTTTCCCTGAACAGGGGAAAGATAAATATTTCAGCGGAAAATGCCGGAATTACAAGTCGGCAGCTCCATAAGCTCATGAAGAAACATGGCATTAAAAAAGAGGATTTCAAGGCCGTATGATGCTTTAACAGGAACTTTGGGTTCCGAAATTGGGGGCTGACGTCTTTGGGCCACCAAAGCGCTTCCGGGCGCCGTCTGCTTCATGCCTGCCGGATTTCCTGATAATGTCTCCAATTCCTAATACGTTAATTATCCGAATTTGCATCATTATTGGCTGTTTCATTGGATTTGCTTACGGTTCATTTTGAAAGGCCGGGCTTTGCAGGATCAAATTACATGGGAATGGCACAGGAGTTGCTAATTTAAGCCCGATTCTCTCATGCAAAATATTAGTAACATCAATCAAATGAATTAGGGAAAAGGAGACGCAAAGGTGAAAAAAATATTTTTCAAACTTATCGTATGCATTTTGCTAGGAAATCTGCTGGTGTTCAGCCCGGTGCTGTTCAACACAGGTAATGCCGTCGCCACAGAAACACCATCAGATGAAACCATGTCAGATGAACAGTTTTCTGCAGACGAAAAGAGCGAGTACGATGCAGAACAGGAAGCTGCAGAAGCAGAAACGTATGATGACGAGAAATTCCTTTCAGACGAGGACAAGAGTGAAGATTCATCAGAAGAATAGTGGTATTACCGGATGATGTGTTCGTTTACAGGCATATTGAATATCTATAAATCAGGAAAAAAGGAGCAGATTCATGACAAAGGCAGATTTGATTCAATTGATGATGCAAGATGCTGCGATTTCAAAAAGCCAGGCTGATGCGGCACTGAAATCACTGGTAGAGAACATTACCTCGGCTGTAAAAAAAGAGGGTAAACTGGCATTGACCGGTTTTGGAACATTTTCAAAGGTCCAGCGAAAAGCGCGTGAAGGACGAAATCCGCTTACCGGTGAAAAGATAAAAATAAAAGCATCCCGGACAGTAAAATTTTCAGCAGGTTCCAAACTGAAAGCTGCCATTCAATAGTTGCTGCTTTTTTCGGTTAATTCATACCTGGGTTTTCTAAATCTGTTTAACGGGTATAAGGGTATTCGATAAGAGTCAATCCTGTCGGAAATTCTTTTCCAAAAAGAATGCCAACCCGGCATGTCGCATGGCATGCCGGGTTTTTTACTATAAGAGATCATGCATACAACGCGTCAATATCACCCTTGTATTTTTCATTAATAACGCGTCTTTTCATTTTTTGGGTGGGCGTCAGTTCACCGGTTTCTTCGCTGAACGGATGAGGAAGCAGGATATACTTCTTGATTTGTTCATAACGGGCCAGCGATTCATTTATTTTGGCAATTTTTTCATCATAGAAGGTTTTAATTGCAGGTGACTGGATCAGGTCTTCCCTTGTTCCAAAGGAAATGTTGTTTTCCCCGGCCATTTTTTCAAGAAGCTCAAATTGCGGCACGATCAATGCCGATATAAATTTTTTTGCGTCACCGATCACACAGACCTGGTCAATATACATATCCATGGCAAGTGCGATTTCAATCGGATGGGGCGCGATGTTTTTTCCACCTGAAGTGACGATGAGTTCTTTTTTACGATCGGTGATTTTAAGAAAACCGTCTTTATCAAGCTCTCCGATATCCCCGGTTTTGAAATATCCATCTTCCGTGAATGCCTCATCTGTTTTATCTGTCTTTTTAAAATAGCCTTTGTTCCGGCCAAATACCTGGGGACCTTTGACGAGGATTTCGCCATCTTCAGCTATTTTTATCTCTGTCCCCTTGACAGGCGTGCCGACAAAACCGGGCTTGATAATGAATTTGGGAACGATCAGTTTGGATACGACTATAATTTTCATAAAGCCTTTGAGGCTTGAAAAGGGGCTTTTGCCGGTCGATTGCATGATGACCATGGTATCGACCAGCCAATCCAGGGCTTTACGATAAATCCATTTGTCAGGCAAGGGTTCCAGAAATCTCGGACCATTCCAGGTCACGGCAGAGGTCGTTTCCGTGAGACCGTAACCTTCTGTAATTGTGATATTCATGCTTCGGAAAAATTTGGCGATGTCTTTGGGAAGGGCACCACCGCCGCTGGCGGCAACGATGAGGCGATCAAAGCCAATGACTTTCCGAATGGTCGAGTATACCAGTATATTGGCAAGGGCAAACTGAATGGACTTCGGTAAAGGCAGGGGCTTTCCCTCAATCATATAATCGGCGGCAGTGTTGCCTGCTTTCATGGCCCAGTCAAAGACAATCTTCTTCACGCCGGTCAATTTTTCAGCATACAGATGCACGGATTCATAAATTTTTTCATATAACCGGGGTATGGATACCAGAGAATTTGGCCGGACTTCCTTTAAATTTTCCTGTATTTTTTGAACGTTCTCCGCAAAATAAATGGTGGTTCCAATCGCCATCTGCAGGTGATAGTCACTTGATCTTCCCATAACGTGGCAGAGGGGAAGAAAACACAGGCTTGTGATCCTGATTTCCCGTTCGAGAATTTTTTCCATAACCGGGGTGCTCAAAAGGACATCTGTCTGTGCTTTCAGATTTGCCTGAGTCAAAATCACACCTTTTGGATGACCTGTGGTTCCGGATGTATAGATGATCGTAGCGTGGTCTTCCAGGGTGAGGGCCTTTCTTCGGGTTTCAAATTCCTGTTGATGGTGAGGAGAATCTTCCCCTTTTTTCATCAGGGCATCATAATCGAAAACAGTATCGTCTGACGATCCATCAACCGGAGACATGCAGCCTGCAAATTTGAGCGTTGGCACATCCTTTCGGATGCGCATTACCTGCTCGAGAAGCTTGTTGTCACCTGCGATGACCGCCTTGGCCGAGCAGTCATTCAGGATATAGGTGAGCTGGCTGTCTGTGCTGGTGGGATAGATGGGAACGCCAATTGCCCCTGTGCCCTGAATGGCCTGGTCTGTGATAATCCAGCGCGGTCGGCTGTGGGCAAAAATACCGACACAATCGGTTTTTTCAATACCCAACCCAATCAGACCTGACCCGAGATGCCGGGCTTCCTTTGCCGCCTGGCTCCAGCTTATGTCAATCCACTCATGGCATGGTTCTCCATTTTTCAGTTTGGCCCGCATGAAGCAATCGTTTTTGTATTTACCGGCAAGGGTGAAAAACAGGCCGGACTGGGAATTTTCTGTCTGATACGCGTAAGTCAAGACCAACCTCCTTTGAAACATGAAAAATCAATTTGTTCTTCAAGCTGAAAGATAGCCATTACCTGTCTTCGAAACGGTGATGATATCAGCTGAACTGTAAAAATGGAGAAACGCCAATATTGATCAAATACGGTGAACTTGCAAGTGAAAAAAGGTTGGGTGAATCAGGGGTTTAAAAAATAATGTGTCCTGGATGAAAATATGCTATAGCCGTAAAGCATGATACCAGCAGCCGTATTTGGATGGCCCATTACATGTTTAACGCGTGCAACCCGTGAGAAAGGAAATTGTATGACGCTCCAGGAAAAAATCAAGGCGGATTTGAAAATCGCCTTAAAAGAAAAAAATGATGTAAAAAAATCGACCATACGTGTGATTATGGGAGAGTTTGCCCGGCTTGATAAAAAGGAATTGCCTGATGACGAGGTGATAAAGGTATTAAAAAAGCTGATCAAGTCGGAAAAAGAGACAATAGAGAAATCCGGTGGTACGGAAGATTCGGAATTTATAACCATCACAAATTCATATCTTCCCAAAGAGGTTTCTGCCCCGGAAATAGAAGATTGGATTCGCAGCAATATCGATTTTTCGTCTTTCAAAAATAAGATGCAGGCGATGAAGCCGATCATGCAGCATTTTGGATCAAGCGCAGACGGGAATATGGTAAAGGAAATTCTTTCCCGGTTTTAAATGGTATAACCCTTCAGGAGGTGGACTTCGTTTTGAAAATACAAGGTGTTACAAAAATTACAAACCGGAAGTATTTAAATTTGTTTTCGATTAACTATACGGACAGGCACAATCAGGATAAATCCTGCCAAATCGCTTCCCGGAAAGATATACCCAAATGTGTTTCCGGTGAATTTGATTTACCAGATGCCGTGGTGATTGTTCCCTATCATCAAAAGAAACAAAAACTGGTCCTGATTTCCGAGTTCAGGGTGGCTTTGGGCGGTTTCCAGTATGGCTTTCCCGCAGGCCTTTTGGACAGAAACGAGTCTGTTGAAGACGCAGGCGCCCGTGAATTGAAAGAGGAAACAGGACTCCGGGTCACCCGCGTCCTTAATGTAGGACCACCTGTCTACTCATCATCCGGCATGACCGATGAATCGGTTGCCATGCTGTATGTTGAATGCGATGGTGAGGCTTCAAAAGCGGGCAATGAGAGTTCCGAGGAGATCAATACCCTTTTTGTATCACCTGCCGAAGCCGCTTTGCTGCTTAAACATCCGGAACATCCGTTTGATGTCAAGACATGGCTGGTTGTGTCCTTTTTTGCGGCGCACGGGAGCGTGGTCCTGAAATAATCATCTTACCGTCTTACGCAAACGGGATGGGTCATAGCTCGGGAACGCCTTTTGGAATCAGGCATATCACAACAAGCGTGTCATTCCCCTTGTTTTTGATCTGGTGCTCTTCATTGCCCGGTATAAAAACGGCCGTTCCAGGGCGCACATCTGCCCACCTCCCATTGTTCAAGAAAGCCCCGCTGCCTTTATGGATGAATATCTCATGCTCCCATTCGTGGGAATGTTTTGGCGTATGCCCGCCCGGATCGATTTCAAAAACCCGCATGCAGAAATTGGCGGCACCGTCATTTTTGCCGATCATGACGCGCCCATGAACGCCCTTGGCCACATCATTATCAATAAAGGCGGATGAAACATCTTCATAATGTTTTATGATCATATATCACTCCTTGTATTTATCACGTTTTTCTTTCCGTATCCTCTACAGACGATTTTGTCCATATTTTTAACCAGGCGTTTTTAAAAGCTGCGATCAATTAACTATTGATTGTGAGTTGTCAGTTGATGTACTACCTTGAGCTTGAGCGGGTTGAATGGTTGATTCGTTAATGGTTAAAGGTTAAGAGGCATGAATCAAAAAATATACAAAACCAAGGATGAAATTCATCAATTGTTCACTGAGAGCGGACTTGTCTACCTGAAACGGACACGGGTCGAGTGGCAGCCCCTTTTGTCTAAAAAATTGGATAAGAGTCCGTATTATAAAGAAAATAAAGAAACGTTTGAAGACCTTTCAAAAAAATATGACCGGTCTGTCAATAATGCCGAAATGGCCCCTGTCTATATCAAGTGGATTGATAATGGCGTAGGCTTTGGTGTTTTTGCTGCCGAGGATATTAAAAAAGATGCGTTTATTGGTGAATATGCCGGTGTGGTTCAGGTTTTTGATGAAGATGAAGAAACCGGTGATGCTGACAAGGGGTATTCCACAGACTACTCCTGGTATTATCTTGATGACATAAAAGACGGGCCCGTGCTTGAGATCAACGGAAAATATGAAGGAAATGAGATGCGTTTTGTGAATCATGGCAAGAAGCCCAATGTTGATGTTGAACACATGTTGCATCAGGGGCAATGGGTCATTTTTTTTAAAGCATCCCGAAAAATCAGAAAGAATGAACAGCTCCTGATCAGTTATGGTGAAGAATACTGGAATGATGGTTACCGGGAGCTTGCGCAGATTTAAAAAAGAAATTGTCTAAACTCTATAAAAAAAAATTGCAAACCATCGCCGTGTTGTATAAAGTACGCATAATTAACTTCTATTAAGAGCCGGTTATATAAATAATTTTCATTTTTGATAAAAAGCCGATACTGATTTAACAGAATTCTTTTCCATACTTCCGGGTGCCTATATGAACGAGATAAAAAATATCAGGGGAATGGAACGATTCCGCCTGAAACTTCCGACCACGATTTCAACGATCAATTCCGATGGTGTTGAAAAAAAGCTTGATTTCTTTACGGCTAACATTTGCGCGGGCGGTGCGTTTATCAACGCCACCCAGCCGTTACCCATCGGTTCAGAGATGAAGATTGAGCTGATCCTGTCTATTGACGCCCTAAAGAAACTGAAAGGCAATAAGGTTAAGATAAATGTGACAGGAGAGGTCATCAGGGTTGACGAAAGCGGCATGGCTGTCAAATTTGATGACAGATTCGTGATCAACGCCTCCGAGATGAAAAATGATGATGACGGCGTTCTTACAACCCGTGAAAAGGAGATCCTTTTGCGGATTGCCTCCGGCGCCAGAAACAAGGATATCGCCGATGACCTGTTTATCAGTCCCTTGACGGTGAAGACCCATATCTACAATATTTTTAAAAAAATAAATGTTCCCAACAGACTTCAGGCAACCCTTTGGGCTGCAAGAAATCTGTAGATCCCTTGGAAGAATATCATGTCAACACCCAATGACATATTTTTTTTCCATGGCGTGGACAATGTTCCTGAAACTCCCCCCCTATATATTTGCGGGTTCTCTAAACAAAAGGCGATAAGGTAATGGAATTTTTCGATAAACAGTTTACCGATATCCGTGCTTTTCTGGACCGGAAAAAAGCGTCCGGCCATGTACGGGAAATCATTCATGATAAAAAAACAGACTGGCCCAAAGGCGGAAACCGGAACCTTGTGCTGGAACAGGATATGGCGGTTGAACTGGGTAATCCCCAGGTCGAATCCACTTCCTTTCTTCTCTGGGAGAATGATTCCGGAAAAATAAAAGATGGCCGCATTTCAATCATTGGTCCTGATTTAAATGAAACAACGGAAAAAAAACTCCCCTTTGGAAAGATCGTCCTTGTGGGCGGACACGCGTTTTCAACCGAAAATTCATATGGCCGCTACAGAGAGATGGAGTCGATCCGCTATGATATCGATCTCAAGGGATACATGATGCGGGCGGCCTCCCAGTATCAGCGCGAGTGGAGCCGCGTCAGCAAGGAGGCGATAGCAAATGGATTTTCATTCAAGATTCTTGGCGGCACGCTGATCGACAGGTTCAAGGAAAAGGATTTTGTCTCTTCGGTGGAAGTGATTTTTATAACATCCAGCAAGGCGGAAATCATTGGGATCAAGGGAATAGCCGATCAGGCCATCCGCATCACCAGCGCCATGAACAAAATGGCCGTTGAAATGTCGTTTGATTGTGATGCCTGCGAATTTACAGATGTGTGTGATGATGTGGCGGCCTTGAGGTCAATGAGAAACAAGATGAACAAATAATCACCCGGATAATACCATGCCCGGCTTGAACCTGTTTACCAGCAACAGACTGGAACTGCTCGTGGAAAAGCTTTCGGTTATCGTTCGCGAGCATCCTCTGCCACCGCTTGAAATTGAAACGGTTATCATTCAGAGCACTGGCATGGCCCGGTGGATCAGCCTTGAACTGGCCAGGCGCAATAAAATCTGCGCCAACATGGAATTCCCTTTTCCCAAACCTTTTGTCTATGACCTGTTCAAGCGTGTAAAACCCCTTCCTGACGTGCCATTGGTCTCACCCGAAATCATGACCTGGCAGATCATGAACGCGTTGCCGGATTTAATCGACATGCCGGGTTTTGAAAGCGTCGGGCATTACGTCTTGAATGACACAAACGGCCTGAAACTGTATCAGCTGTCTGAAAAGGTCGCATCTGTCTTTGACCAGTATCTCATCTACCGGCCTGACATCATCACAAAATGGGATCATGATGGGCTTTCGGAAGGCGCCGGGCTTAAGGCCGAAGTCTGGCAAAAAGCCTTGTGGCAAAGCATCACCGGGACAGGTGGCCGTTCTCACGAACTGCATCACGCAGCCTTGAAGAATAGGTTTATTGAAGCCATCGATCGCCTGGAAGGACTTCCCAAAAGAATTTCCATTTTTGGTATTTCAACGCTTCCCCCATATTATATAGATATTTTCAAGGCGCTTTCCCGAAAAACAGACGTTAATCTGTTTTATCTGAATCCATGCAGGGAATACTGGGAATATGCATATAACGAAAAAGAGATCATCCGTTTTTCAAAAACAGGTCTTTCCGATGAAGACCAGTATTTTGACAGCGGCAACAGTATTCTATCCTCCATGGGCGTTATCGGCAGGGAGTTCTTTAGTCTTGTTCTGAATGCAATCGGGGATACAGGCGCCGATCTATTTGAAGACACCGTGAAATCAAGCCTCCTCACAGCCATTCAGTCCGATATTCTGAACCTTGTGAACAGCCGGAAAAAAGACCCGTCCAGTTACATCGTACACGAACAGGACGACTCCATAAGGATCTTTTCGTGCCACAGCCCTGTGCGGGAAATTGAAGTGCTTCACGATACCCTGTTGTCGCTTTTTGACAAGGATGAGGATTTGCGGCCCAGGGATGTCGTGGTGATGATGCCGGATGTTTCCACATATGCCCCCTATGTTCAGGCTGTATTTGACACCGTTGACAATGAAGGAAATAAAATTCCCTATACCATCGCAGATACGTTTATAAGCAACACCAACCGTATTGCAACCGCGTTTCTATCCATTTTATCCATCGGGAAAAACCGTTTCAAGGCAGCGGATATTCTGGATATACTCGACAATGAAGCTGTCTACAGGAAATTGGGCCTTGGAGAAGAAGACCTGGTAAAAATAAGAGACTGGATGAAAGACACAGGCATATCCTGGGGTATTGACGGCAATTACAAAAAAGCGCTCGGCCTTCCTGACTTTAACGAAAATACATTTCAGTTTGGACTGGACCGGATGCTTCTGGGATATGCACTCCCCCTTAAAAATGATCTTGAAACATTTTCGGATATTCTTCCCTATGGGGAGATCGAGGGGGAAGATGGCAGAACGCTTGGCATTTTTGTTGAGTTTCTGGACACGCTTTTCTTTTTGGGGGATATTCTCAAGGAAAGGGCCAGTCTTAAAATATGGGCAGAAAGGCTTGCACAGATCGTGTCGGTTTTTTTTATTCATGATGAGAGAACAGAAGATGATATCAAGGAAATCCGCGATACATTAACCGATCAGGGACTGGAAGGCTACGCCAACCTGTCCGGGTTTGACAAAACCATCACCCTTGATGTCGTTTTATCCTTTCTTGAAAAAAGGCTCAAAAGTACAAGCGGCAGCAGAGGGTATATCCGTTCCGGTGTCACGTTCTGCACATTGTTGCCCATGCGAAGCATTCCTTTCAGGGTTGTTTATATTTTAGGGATGAATGATGGCGATTACCCCAGGCATTTTGAAAATCCGGGTTTCAGTCTCATGGCACAGCAGAAGCGACTTTGCGACAGTTCAAAACGTCATGAAGACCGGTATCTTTTTCTTGAAAGTCTTTTGTCTGCAAGGGACACGTTTATTGTCAGCTATGTGGGGCAAAGCATAAAGGACAATAGCGATATTCCGCCTTCCGTTCTTGTTGCCGAGCTGATCGACTATATAGACGGTGGCTTCAGGATGCAGAATAATACGTCAACAATGCTTGACCATGTGGTCACCAAACACCGGCTTCAACCCTTTAGTGAGTCTTATTTTAAAGCCTCTCAAAAATTGTTCAGTTACTCAGATGAAAATTTCAAGGCTGCCCAAATTCATGCTTCAGGTAAAAAGCAATCCAGAAAATTTGTGGATGTGCCGTTACCTGACCCGACAGAAGGCGAATGGTCGCAGATTCGTCTGGATCAGTTCTGTGACTTCTTCAGGTCACCATCCCGATTTTTTCTGCAGAACCGGCTCAACATCCAACTGGGTTTGACAGATACGTTAAAACCACCCGACAGCGAACCGTTCGATCTGGATCATCTCGAGCGGTACCTGATTCAGGAAGACCTTCTTGCCAGTCACATATCAGGAAAAAGAACAAAAGCTATGTATTCAGGCCTTAAAGCGTCCGGCGTGCTTCCCCATGGCCTGTCGGGTTATTCTTTATTTAATCAGATGGAAACGGTCGCAAGGCATTTTTCCGAAAAGATTTCCCCGCACATTCAGGACCGGATTGAAGACCAGGATGAGATCGATTTGGAAACCGGTCATAAAGGCATTTCTATAAGCGGCAGACTTTCCTCCCTGTATCAGGAAGGGCAGGTGTTTTACAGAACCGCAATACTGGGACCCAAAGACCTTATCAAAGCCTGGATATATCATCTTTGTTTAAATGCTGCAGGGATTCATATGCGTGAACGGAAAACCCTTGTTTTCGGGAAAGAGGATGCCATTATATTTGATGTAATGGATCAAAAGCACGCCTTTTTTCAACTCGATATGCTGACAGGCCTTTTTTTACAGGGCTTAAAAACGCCTGTGTGCTTCGTACCTGAATCGTCTTATGCGTTTTCAGAGGCAGTAATTTTAAAAAATAAAGGGGAGAGGGAGGGATTGCAGAAGGCTTACAGGAAATGGCTTTCAGATGATTATCGGTCAGGAGAGTATGATGATCCGTATAACAGGCTTTGTTTTGAAAAGGATATGATTGATTGTGATGAATTCAGAAAAACAGCTTTCCTTGTTTTTCAGCCCATGTTTGATCAAATCCATTCGAAAGTTTAAGGAGAACGGATAAAACAGCATGCGCGGCTATAAAAAACTCGATGTGACAACACTTCCCTTATCCGGCCAGCACCTGATCGAAGCCAGTGCGGGAACAGGGAAAACCTACACGATTGCCAATCTTTTTTTACGTCTGATCATGGAACATGCGTGTGAGGTTTCTAATATACTCGTTGTCACCTTTACGGAAAAAGCGACCAAAGAACTGAGAGACCGCATAAGAAGCAATCTTAACCGGGTTTTCTCCAGGATTGAAAGTGGCCTGCCATCAGAAGATGAAACGGTCAGGAGGATTGTCGACCATGCCTGTTTGACCCGGCCTCTGAGAGAGATCAAAACCGCCCTTAAAAAAGCGATTGTCAGTTTTGATGAAGCATCGATATTCACCATTCACGGATTTTTAAACCGCCTGTTAAATGAAAATTCATTTGAAAGCGCTGTGCCCTTTGACACCGAACTGGTCATCGACCAGAGTCCGATCATCAAGGAAGTCATCGCTGATTTCTGGCGAACTTATGTGGTTGATCAACCGGCATTGATAGGGACGACCCTTGTCAGGAATCACCTGAATCCCGACGGGCTTTACCGGTTTTCACGATTGTTGCTGACCCTGCCGCTGATCCGGATCGTTCCGGCGGATACGCTTACCTCCCCTGACGAACTCATCAGAAGTTTTGAGGCGCTGAAGGTACTTTTTAGAACTGAACAGGAAAACATCAGAGGAATTCTCTATACATCCAAAGCACTTAAAAGGGATGCAACCACTTACAGACCGGACAGGCTGGACACCTGCTTTGAAGATCTTGTTATGGCATGCAATGACACGCCCACATCTTCTTTGATAGACAGCATCGTCATGTTTTCATCTGAAAAAATAGGGCAGTCTCTGAAAAAGAATCAGTCTCCACCGGTTCATCCGTTTTTTGACGCCTGTGACGCTTTTCTAAGGATTGAAAAGGATTATCTGGTGTGGATCAAAAATCAATTCTGGTCATACCTGAAGACAGAGCTTAAGGAGCGAAAGGCGACCAATAATATTCAGTCATTCGACGATTTTCTGACAGGTGTCTGGGATATTCTGAAAGAAGACACAGGCGCGCTCCTTGCGCGATCGGTCAGGGAGAAATACACGGCGGTCCTGATCGATGAATTTCAGGACACAGATACCATTCAATATCATATTTTCGATAAACTGTTCAAGGGAACCCCAGGTGTATTTCTGATGATCGGAGATCCCAAGCAATCGATTTACGGATTCCGGGGGGCGGATATTTTTTCGTATATCAGTGCCGTCCGGCATACGGAAACTGAAAACAAGCACACTCTTGGCCTGAACTGGCGTTCTGAAACAGGGCTTGTGGCGGCAGTGAATCACTTTTTCGGTCATATCAAAAATCCGTTTGTGCTTGGGGACCAGATCGGCTTCAATCCCGTCACGGCATCAGAATCAAGCAAGGGAAATCAATCACCGCTTCTCATTGACGGAAAACCGGCGGTACCTCTGTCCATTTCCCTGATCCGAAAACCCTTTTCCGAAGGCAAGAAGACATCTCTCTCCAAAGAGGAAGCCCGTGAATTGGCAACCGCACAGGTGATTCAGGAAATTTCAAGACTCCTTCATCTGGCAGGAAAGGGTCAGGCGACGATTGGGGAAAGGCCGCTTTCTCCATCAGATTTTGCTATTCTGGTTACACGAAATGATGATGCTGTTCAATTCAAGGAATTGCTTTCCTATAAGGGGATCCCTGCGGTGGTGACCAAATCCGGAAGCGTGTTTCACACAATGGAGGCTTTGGAACTGGAAAGACTGCTTCTTTCTGTAATATCACCGGGCAATCTCAGCAGGATCAATGCAGCGTTATCCATGGACATGTTTGGCATACCCGCGGCCACCCTTCAGGCGTTCCTTGAAAATGAAGAAAAATCGAATGATTATAATATGCATCTGGAACGGTTCCATCATTATAATGAATTGTGGCGGGAAAAAGGTTTTATCCGGATGCTGCGGACCGTCATGACAGATTACCCTATCCGGGAAATGCTTCTTTCCTTTCCGGATGGTGAAAGACGGCTCAGTAATCTGCTTCAGCTTTCAGAACTTCTTCACCGGGCGTCATTTGAAAACCATCTGGGGATGAATGGCCTTCTTTCCTTTCTTTCTGAAAAACGAACGTCAGAGGATGAAAATGAGGAGCAGGAACTTCGCCTTGAGCACGATAATGAAGCGGTTCAGATTCTGACAGTATTCAAAAGCAAGGGACTTCAGTTTCCGATTGTTTTCTGTCCGTTCATGTGGCAGCAGGGTGCATCGATAAACAGAAGATATCATGAACATATCGTTTATCATGACCAAAACGGCGTGGTTGTGGATATCGATCCGGAAAGGGAAGATTCCCGCTCAATAAGAAAAGCGGAGACAGAAAGGCTGTCTGAACGGGTGAGGCTGCTTTATGTGGGCATGACCAGGGCACTGAACCGGTGCTATCTGGTCACCGGCAAAATCGGGACCTTTTCCCTGACTTCCCTTGACTATGTTTTTTCGGGCGGTGAGGAAGAAAATACGAAACTGACAGATACCGTGTCAGAGAAAATGATAAAAAGAGATGAAGAATCGTTTCTTGAATCTGTGAAAAAAGTGGCGGCATCTTCAAACGGCCTGATAGAGACCGTTCTGTTTGAAACCGAGCCTTTATCAGAGATTCCGGTGAACAGGGAGCCGGCGCAGATCGCCTCTGCCCTTGAAAAAAGAACGATAGGGAAATTGTTTGTGAAAAACGGGTGTGTCACCAGTTATTCAGCACTTGTATCCGGTGCCGGATCGGCCGCATCCATTTCTGACATGGGTTCATTAAAACGGGATGAAATCATGGACAACATGACTGCGCCTTTCAGCAGGGAACCAGAGGGCTTTTTCGCCTTTCCGAAAGGGGCGGTTCCCGGAACATGCGTTCATGCCATATTCGAGAATCTTGATTTTACCGCTCTGGACCCTTTGACCAGCCTTGATCTCATCAAAACCAGTCTCGCACGGTTCGGACTTGCCGATGATGACAGGGGCGACGGCCGCCGGGAACAGGATGTTTTCAGGATGGTTCAAAACGTGTTGTCTGCACCGTTGCTTCCTGATTTGCCTGATTTCAGCCTGTGTTCGATTTCTGTGTCAGACAGGCTGAATGAAATGGCATTCTACTACCCGTTAAATCATCATACCAGGGATATCCTTGAATCCGTCTATTCAAAAATGGCCACCGCTGCTTTCGGGAATACGGATTTTTCAGATCACAGGCTGTCATTCCGTCCAGTTGAGGGATACATGCACGGATACATCGATCTGGTTTTCAGATTTAAAGACAAATACTACATCATCGACTGGAAGACGAATCACCTGGGAAATGAGTGCACGGATTACAGCAAGGAAAAGTTAAAGGCGTATATGAGACAGTCGACTTATGATCTTCAGTATCACATCTATACGGTTGCCCTTCACCTTTATCTTTCTGAAAGAGTGCCGTCTTATGAGTATGACAAGCATTTCGGGGGCGTTTTTTACATGTTTGTCCGGGGGATCGCCCCGTCCTGTCCGGGTACCGGCATTTTTTATGATAAACCGTCATATGATCTGATCGAGAAAATGATGACAATGTGCAATTGACATCAAAACAGGAAAGAATCGATTCATGGCATCAGAAACAGTCAGCAGGATAGCAGGGCAATTATACGGGGCAGGGATGTTGAATGCCATTGACCTGAAATTTTCACATTTTCTTTCAAGGCTTTCAGGCGACAGGAAAAGTGAGGAGGCTTATCTTTCGTATCTCCTTCTCTCCCATACGGTATTGACTGAAAAACATATTTGTCTGGATCTGGAAGCGGTTTCGGAAAAGCATATCACCGATCTGTTCCCGGACGCAGGGAATACAGCAGACAGGGATATGTTTTCATATCAAACGCCAACGCTTTCAGCGTGGATCGAAGCACTTCATTTGTCTCCGGTCGTAGGAAAACCCGGCGAATATAAACCCCTGATACTTTCAGGAGACAAAAGACTTTATCTGAATCGTTACTATGAATATGAAAAAACACTTGCGGCATCCATAAAAAAACGAATTGAGCGGGGGCGGATTCCAGTGGATTCGGGAAAACTCAAACACGGATTGAACCGTTTTTTCCCCAATCCCCGAACATCGCCTGACTGGCAGAAGGTAGCGTCGTTTGCGGCTCTGACACGTTATTTTTCTGTTATTTCAGGTGGCCCGGGCACGGGCAAGACCTATACCATCACCAATATCATGGCGATGCTGCTGGAACAGAATCCTGATGTGAAAATTTCCGTTTGCGCCCCGACCGGAAAAGCGGCGGCCCGTCTTCAGGAATCCATTAAGGCCGTAAAACAGCTTATGGACTATCCGCCGGGTATCTGTCAGAAAATACCGGAACATGCCTCAACCATTCACCGGCTCCTTGGCGTCTTAAAAAAATCACCCTATTTCAAGCATCATAAAGATAACCCGCTTGTCACGGATGTCCTGATCGTTGACGAGGCCTCAATGGTGTCTCTTTCGTTGTTGTCAAAATTATTTGATGCGCTTTCCGAGCGTTCGGTGGTGGTACTGGTCGGGGATAAGAATCAGCTGGCTTCGGTGGAGGCTGGCGCCGTGTTTGCCGATATCTGTGACGCATCGGAAATCGACCGCTTTTCTTCAGAATTTGCCGTTGATTTCCAGTCGGTTTCAGGTGAATCGATGAACATAGCTGATCCGGCTGAAACGCCCTTGATCCTTTCCGATTGTGTTGTGGAGCTGAAATACAGTTACCGATTTGAAAAAATACCTGCCATTGGAAATTTAAGCAGTCATGTTAACAAGGGGGACACCGAAAGGGCAATGGACCTTTTTCAAAACGATCCCTCACGGTCACTGGTTCATAGGAATCTGCCTTCTGCCGCCGATCTTGAAGGCATGCTTGCCGCAAGCGTTTCCGATATCTTTCAGGATGTTTTTTCATCCCGAAGCATTAAAGACGCCATGGGCTGTTTTGAACGGTTCCGGATTTTATGTTCACAACGGCACGGCGATTTTGGTGTTGTTTCCATTAACCAGATGGTTGAAAAGATACTTTACCACAGGAAATATATTGATCCGGGCAAACGGTTTTACAAGGGACGGCCCATCCTGATCATCCAGAATGATTATTCACTGAAATTGTATAACGGGGATGTGGGGATGATCTGGGAAGATGAAAACAAGATGATGAAGGTTTTTTTTCAGGATCAGGAAAACAACTTCAGAATCATTTCTCCTGCCCGCCTGCCTGCCCATGAAACGGTTTTCGCCATGACGATTCACAAATCCCAGGGGTCTGAATTCGACCATGTGTTGATGATTCTTCCGGACAGCTCCTTGAAGCTTCTGTCACGCGAACTTGTCTACACAGGCATCACCCGGGCAAGGCGTAAAATTGAATTGTGGGCCAATCGCAGTGTTTTGGACAGGGCATTTTGTACGCGTGTGGAAAGGTGGTCCGGTCTGGGGGATTATTTTTTAGGATTGCCCGGGATGAAAAGATAAACCGTTGACCCGTATGACCTATACCTTTCCACCCATATGCGGCAGCCCATGAGTTCTGCAAGCTTATGGGCGATACTGAATCCTATCCAGAACCGGAAAGAAGAGCAAGTTTGATACGGATCTGTTATCCGTTCAAAGTTTTCGTCTGTCAAATCCTTAAAAAAGATCATATTTTCACTGCAGACAGAAAAAATGACATCATTGGTTTCAGGCCATGCGCTCACGTGAATCACACCCGATTCCCGACCCGCAAACGCATTTTTTATCAGATTGCGCAGCACTTTTCTTAATTTTTGATCGTCTGCCTGAACCTGGGGGAGGTTTTCATCGATGTTCAGGTTGATATTGACATGTTCTTTTGAATCCATATTCTCCCGGGATATTTCATCTGTTATCTCGTTCATCATATATGAAAAATTGATGTTTTCAATATTGAGACAGATGCCTTTCTGAATCAAAGCCGTTTCCAGGAGATCATTGATAATCAAATTTAATTGATCCCCTGTATCTGATATTTCTTCAAGTTTTTCAATAAACGACGGTTTATCCGTTTGATTTTCACCGGCCATTTCACTCAATGCATCAATGTTTCTTTTGATGTCATCCAGCGGGGAAATCAGTTCATGAATGATGTAAGTGATGATGGTATTTGTTATTTTTTTGATTTCTACGGCAGACGTTTGTTCAATCTCCATTTCCCGTATTTTGTTTGTCAGGGCAATGCTTTTGATCGCCTGTTTGATTTTGATATCGAGGATGTCAAAATCAAACGGTTTTTCAATGAAATCCCTGCCGCCCAGTTTCATGAATTCAATGGATAATGCCATTGAGCCGTGCCCGGTTACCATAATCACCGGCAGTCGGGGATTGAATGCCTTGATTTTTTTATAGGTGTCAATGCCATCCATATCCGGCATCATCTGGTCAAGAAGAATGACGTCCGTTTTTTCCCTTTTTACGAAATCGATCGCATCCTTTCCTGATGTGACCGACGCGGAATCATAACCGTATTTTTTGAGTTGTCTGATAAATGCTTTGACGGTTATTTTATCATCATCAACCAACAGAATTTTATGCATTAAAGATTCCTTTAGTCTGTTTCAACCGGCAGGGAAATAAAAAATGTGGTGCCTTCTCCGGCCCTGCTTTCAAACCAGATGGTTCCATTCATCAGGTCTACCAGTTTTTTAGTGATATATAGCCCCACGCCTGAAACACGATTTTCCCCATCATTTGATCCATGTGTGAATTGATAGAAAACAGATCCCTTTATATTTTCAGGAATACCCATCCCGCTATCGCTGACCGATATCGTGACATGGCCGCTTTCCTGCATGGCTTTAATTAAAATGGTTCCCTTGTTTGTATGTTTTACCGCATTATCAAGGATATTGGACAAAACGCGTTTCAGTTTTTTTCTGTCTGCCCGGAGAATGGGAAACCCTTTTTCAATATCAGCGCTGAGTTCTGCAAAGCCTTTTGAAAATGCCTTGTTTTGAGCTTCAACAATCAATTCCTGAATCAGTTCCGGAACAGAAATAGGGTCCAGATTCAATGGATGGCCTTTTTCAATAAGCGCGATTTCAATAAGATCATTTACGCCAGCATTGAGTATCGACCATGCATTCCCGATATCCTTCAACATGGGAAAACATGACCGGATGTTTGTGTCACCTGTCAAAATGGCATGTTTTAACGATTGACTGAGTCCGCGGATAAAATTGAGCGGGGTTCTCAATTCGTGACTTGCAGAAGCTGCGATGACATTCTTCAGGTTTTCAGCTTCCTGTGCGATCCTTTTTTCTATTTCCGTCTCCCTGATTTTCTGCTCGATTTGTTTATTTTTAAGGATCTGCCGGATTTTTAATTCAAGAATGTCAAAGTCCAGGGGTTTCTGGACAAAGTCTGTGCCGCCCCGTTTCATGAATTCGATGGCAAGATGCAAAGAACCATGCGCCGTTGTCATGATAACGGGTAAAAACGGGTTTATCTGTTGAATCTGTTCATATGTCGTAATCCCATCCATTTCAGGCATCATGTGATCCAGAAGAACCAGATGAATGGAATGGTCATTTGCCGCCAGGCATTTCAGCGCATCTTTTCCATCTGTTGCGATTATGACATGATATCCCATTTTTTCGAGCCGACGGGCGGTGATTTTTAAAATCATTTTATCGTCATCGACTGCAAGAATTTTTGTCATTTTAATACCTTAATAAAAGCAAAGCAGAGGATATCAGGACTTGCTGAAAAGCGTTTCAATGGCGCTCATGAGTTTTTCTCGTTCAATCGGTTTTGTAAATGTTTCCAGAACCCCAAGTTGACTGGTTATTTTTAAAAAGGTTTCCGGGCCCACGCTTCCGCCACCTGACATGGCAAAGATTTTGATTTCCGGAAAATCACGTCTCAGCTCAATAATCGTTTCGATTCCTTCTTTGCCAGGCATAAAAATGTCTGTAATGATCAGGTGCACGTGACGCGTCCTGCAGCATTTTATCCCTTCCGCACCATCTGACGCTTCAAAAACCTGGTATCCGTTTTTTTCAAGAATACGGCGAAGCATGGCCCGTATCTGATCTTCATCATCAATGACAAGAATTGTCCTTGCCGGATTCTGGTTCATTCAAATCCTCCGTAAAAGTTATTTGGGGTTGAATTGATTTAAACACCTAATTTTGATCACGTTTGTTATGATTCATTAAAAATAATCATGCACCGGACTATTGACGCCCGTTTATTGTTATGCTAATCCGGTCACTATACAATATATGACAGCTCCCATGCCAACATCGCCTTTGGTTGATGAAAAAGAAAAAAACGGTTAAAAATTTATGCACATCCGGGAAATTTGCTGTGCGAAATCAGCTTCAGGACAACTTGCTTGAATATGTTATTTAAATGAATAGGATCATTCTATTGATAATTAATTTTTTTTACAAAAAATGTAGCTTAATTTCCGATGATTTGTCAAGTGAATAATAGTCGCAATGCCCGACGGGGCAAAGTGAAATTTAAAATCAACATTCGCTTAAAATGGTGTTGAAATTTTCATTTAGGTGTTGTATAGATGTTTATAATGATGAACCGTGTATACAAAGAATCTCAGTGATACGTTGGTTCCAATACGTTTTATATGGCCTTAAATGCTGATAGCCAAACGAATTGATAGAAACAGAAAGGGGAGACAAAAAAAATGAAAAGCAAACATGCCATATCTATTGGCACACTGTTCTTGTTCACCATGATTTTAATGGTGAGCCTTTCTTATTTGCCAAATCTTTCTTTTGCCTGCGATATTGCCGTTGTTTCAGGTCAATACACCAGTAATGGCAGGCCGTTAATCTGGAAAAACAGGGATCATGGTCCCCGATGGGAACAGGAAGTGCGGTACTACGAGGCTCTTGATCCTTCTGTCGGCGGTAGCGTCCGGGTTGTTGACCGGTCCAGTCTGATGCCTGCCATTTATCCGGATGGGAGTGTGGAGATTCTGTCCGGCGGTGTGAATGCCTCAGGGTTTGCGATCACCAACACGACCGTATATGAAAATGATCCCATTCATGAGTATTATTCCAACGCCAATCATTTATTAATGGAAGAGGCAATTGAAACCTGCAAAACAGTGGAAGACTTTGATGACATTCTTGCAAATTTCAGAGAAGTTTCCAAAAACTGGGATAAAATTATCAGTGGCAACTTTGTGGTGATTGATGCTGAGGGTGGGGCCGCGTTATACGAAATTTTTTCCGGCAATGGATTTCAGGCTTATCTCAATCCGTTGATGATAAACAAGTTTGACGCCAATGACCCTGAAGATGCCCCCTATGGGTTCGTCAACCGGACGAATTCCCATGAATGGATACCCCGAGACAGCGATACCCAGAGAGAACTTCGGGGTGCGGATATTTTACTGGAACTGTACGATGAAGGCATTGAATACCCCGATGATGCGTACAAAGGATTAAATTTTAAAAACGTCCTGATGGTACTTGCAAAGGATGTCTGCGGCGATGACCCCGATATGGTCAATGGCATTCCGGCAACAAACCCGAATAAGTATTATGACTATTATTGCATCAGCCGTGCCATGACCAATATTGCACTCGTGGTGGATGGTGTAGCTCCCGGAGAAAATCAGGATCTTGCCACTTTGTGGTGCAATCTGGGGGAACCGTCTATCGGTGTGAGCACGCCACATTTTCCTGCGGCCCTGGCTGTGACGCCCTATGCCTGGGCAGAGGCAGGCATGGAAACCGGAACTCCCACAGACGACACTGTAACCTGTGCCATGAACCAGGCCATCAATGATCAGGAAATCGATGGCTTGTACATAAATAACTGGGATTATGGCAACCCGTTTATTCAAATGGACCGGACCATTGATTATGAACTGTTGCGTGACGTTCAGGAATGGACGTTGCCGCTCGAAACCAAAATCATCATGAATACAGAGACGATTCTGGATCGATACAGAAAAGGGGATTCATTTACAACAGAAGATCTGTATGACCTTTCCCACTATGCGGCAAGGTTCATGTACAATAATTATACCAACCAGTCCGACGATTATTTTCTGTGGGATTTTGGTGGTGTTCTCGATGATGTCGATACCACGGTTGATGATGATACCGACTCTAACCCGTCAGATGATGATGTGGATAATGTTGACCCTGACGCCAACGATGGCAGTACAGGTTTATTCAGTTTTACACGTTTCATGATCTGGCTTTTGAGTATTTTTGCCAACTTTTAATCTCTCTTCATCCTTATTTAAAAAGCCATGACCGGAATGCCATCCCGGTCATGGCTTTTTTTAACGCACACTAGGAATAATAATGGAATATCATTTTAAGGTACAGGTCTATTATGAAGATACGGATCATTCGGGTGTGGTGTATCATGCCAATTATCTGAAGTATTTTGAACGGGCCAGGGAACATACTATCGGCACAAAAGAATTGACCCGGCTGTGGATGGAAGAGGGGCTCGGGTTTGCCGTATATAAAGTGGATATGGGTTTTTTTGACGGTGCTGTTTTTGGCGATGAACTGGATATCCGGTCACGATGGGAACTGGATGGGAAATTCAAAATTCTGTGGTTTCAGGAAGCCTGGCGTCCCGGTGGCAAGAAAGCCGCGGTCAAGGCGAGAATAGAAATGGTCTGCCTCGATCGGAATAAAAATCTGGTGCCCATACCCTATCAGTAAGTACTATAGTTCCGGTCATATGACTTGATACTTAATTTTGTTTGTCAAGAGCAGCGTCATCTCGCCAAAACGCGTCTTCGACCTCACGAATCTTCATGATCAATCCAGCACAAGTTTTCGACGT
>Ga0180007_10000430_pt1 | contig 71835 bp, 65 predicted proteins | sample MM_PC_MetaG_FD_121122 | JGI IMG/M metagenome (GOLD analysis project Ga0180007, IMG submission 121122) | Groundwater microbial communities from the Aspo Hard Rock Laboratory (HRL) deep subsurface site, Sweden - MM_PC_MetaG | ecosystem: Environmental > Aquatic > Deep subsurface > Groundwater... | reverse complement strand
TTATTACTTTAAAAAAAACCGCCCTGCCCAAAACAGAACGGCCACTCGAAAAACAGGTTTTTTCGGGCCATCCCGCGCATCGGCTACTGCCTGCCACCGTGGACCTGTGTCTCGGTTGGCGCCCCCGGGGGGTCATCTCTTGATGCAGCGCAAGAATAGTGAAAAGTACTTCCGCCGTCAACAAGCCTTTCCCTGTACTTGCTTACCTGTTATTTTCGCCTGTCCCGCCTTCTGCGGGTTTTGAATCTGAAAGGTTGAGCACAGATGCGGATCGCAGACATTTACAAATGGGACAAACCTGTTCTCTCCCTCGAAGTGTTTCCCCCAAAACCGGGTTACAGCCTGAAAACAGTTTTCGACACGCTTGATGGCCTGCGGGGGCTTCGGCCGGCATTTGTCAGCGTTACGTATGCTTCTCTGGGGGAGTCAGAAGGTCGTACCGTTGAAATTGCCTCCAGGGTACGCGATGATTACGGATGCGAGTCTTTGGCCCACATGACCTGCATCGGCCACTCGAAAAGTGAAGTGGCTTCCCTGCTGGACAAGCTTGAGCAAAGCGGTATCAGAAACATACTGGCCCTGCGCGGCGACATTCCCGGTGGATGCGAAACCCGGAAATGCGATTACCGGTTCGCCAGCGAGCTTATCGCGGAAATTTCAGCAAGAGAAACCTTGTGCGTGGGTGCTGCAGCCTACCCCGAAGGGCACATCGAGTCAAGAAGAATCAGCACCGATCTCGACAATCTGAAGCGCAAAGTCGACGCCGGGGCGGAATTCCTCATCACCCAGCTCTTTTTTGACAACAGAATATTTTACGACTTCATGGAGAGGGCACGTTCCCGGAACATCGAGATACCGGTAATTCCAGGGATAATGCCCATTCTCAACTACAGACAGATAAAGCGAATTCTCATGATGTGTGCAGTTTCTATTCCTGCAAAGCTTTTAAATCTGTTTGACAAGTATTCGCATGATCCCGACGAGCTTGCCAGAGCCGGTGTTGACTATGCTGTTGAGCAGGTTTCGCAGCTTGTGGATGAAGGAGTTCAGGGCATACATCTCTACACGATGAACCGGGTCATGCAAATTCGTGAAATCGTTCAGCGTTCCGGCCTCCGGGAGCATTAGTGAACACATTACCGATACAGGTTGTTCCTGCGCTGCCTACGCTGAAGCAGGTTCTGTGGCGGTCGGGATGCCCCCCCCACAAAGCGGGATCAGATATTGAACACAGCGCGTCATATGCGCTGGATACACTGGCGGAACTATCGGGTGATGCCGGAAACGGAGTATTGCTTTTCGATACAGCCGGTCGTCCCAGTTTCCTGGAAGGAATTTGGCCCGAGCGAAGAATAACTCTTCTGATTGCCACTCTGGGGGAAAAGGTAGACACTCTTCTGGCCGGTCCGGCCACACTGAACCGCTTCATGCTGGATTCTGCGGCTTCGGTAGCAGTAGAGACCTATATGAAGACCCTTCAGGCAGCAGTTGCCGAATACCTGAACATGGTTCCCACAAAAAGAATCGCTCCCGGTTACGGTGATTTTCCACTTTCGGCACAAAAGGAAATTATTAAACTGTTTCCGGATTCTGGTGTTGTCTGTAATGAAAGCTTTATGCTCACACCCATCAAGAGTATGACAGGAGTAACAGGATGGATTCCGCAAAACAACTGAAGAGTCTCCTTGCAGAAAGAATTGTTTTCCTTGATGGCGCCATGGGAACGATGCTGATGAACCGGGGAATGCCAGCCGGCGTATCCACCGAGATATGGGCATCCGAGCACAGAAGAGAGCTTTCTGAAGTTCACGATTCCTACATTGAAGCAGGCAGCGATGTAATCCTCGCCTGCACTTTCGGGGGCAGTGTTTCGAAACTTGGCCCTGGAACAGTTCCTGTAAACCGGATTCTGGCGGAAGCAGCCATAAAAGCCGCAGACGGCAGGGCAATTCCAGCTGCCAGTATAGGACCTTCCGGAGAATTGATAAAACCGGTGGGCAATGCCGACTGGATGAACATCTACAACGGGTTTCTAACACAGACAAAAGCCCTGACAGAAGCGGGTATCAGTGTATTTTTTCTGGAAACCTTTACAGACCCCAGGGAACTGAAGGCAGCAATACTGGCCACCCGCGACGCATGCCCCGACGGATTCATCAGTGCTCATCTGACTTTTTCAGACAACGGAAGAAGCGGTGCAGGAACATCTCCAACTGCCCTGGCCATGTTCTGCGAGCAGCTTGCGGTGGACGCAGCAGGAGCAAACTGCTCCACTGGGCCGGAAGGTCTGCTTCCGGTTATCAGCGAGCTTGCAATGTTCTCTACAAAATACATAACTGCAGAGCCCAACTCCGGGCTGCCGGACAGCAGAGGGTTCTATGCAATGTCACCAGAGCAATTTGCTTCTGCAACAGAGGAAATGGCCTGGGCAGGGGCCTCCATCATCGGCGGATGCTGCGGAACCACCCCTTCACACATAAAAGCGCTCAGGCGCGCAGTGGGAATTCGATCCACTGAAAAAGTGACTAAGCATTCTCTGCAGGCGTTCACATCGGTCGATCGCGTGGTTACAATCGGCAACGCCATGCTCATGGTCGGCGAGTCTTTGAATCCTACCGGACGAAGCGACCTGAAAAAGGCTATAAAAAACGGGGATCACGCCCGGATTATCTCTTTTGGACGAGAGCAGGAAAAAGCAGATATTCTTGACATCAATCTGGGTCTTGAAAGGCTCATTCCTGATGGCCTTGTATCGCGAGTGTTCGCCGGTCTGTGCACCGGGTCTCCGCTTTCTGTGGATCTGTCATCTCCTCTGAATATCGAAGCCGCTTTCATGCAGCTTGGTGGAATCGGTCTTCTCAATTCCCTCATGGCAGCGGAAAAGCACATAGAGGAACGGGTGGGCATACTTCTGCGGCACGGTGGCTATGCTGTTCTCCTTCCAATAGATGAGAATGGTCTTGCTGAAACACCTGAAGCTCGTCTTAAAGTTATTAACAGGGGTTTGGCAGTTCTGAAAGAACACGGCTTTCCCGCAAACCGGGTTTTTGCTGATCCAATAGTAAAAGCACTTGCAACAGGAGCCGACCCTCAGTGCACGCTGAGTACACTAATGCTTTTCAAAAAACAGGGTCTTCTTACCATTGCCGGTGTTTCCAATGTTTCACACGGGCTGCCGCATCGTGACGGAATAAATTCGGCCTTTCTAGCAGCTCTTGCAATTCAGGGACTGGATGCGGGTATTGTGAATGTTACAAACCCTGTAACCGCCCGAATCACTGCAGGAGCAGCTGTTCTCGCCGGCAGGGTCAACCCGGCAGACATCGATTTTCCGGAAGATGAGGATGCTGAAAACACAGGTGCGGAATACAGGCTGAGAAAAGCACTTGTCAGGGGAGACACGGCTGAAGCTGAAGCTGCTGCCTCCGTTCTTCTTGACTCCGGCATGCAGCCTGAGCGTATTATCGAGGAATGTCTCGCCCCTGCAATGGACAAACTTGGCAGTCTTTATTCTGCGAAAAAAATCTTTCTGCCCCACCTGATAGCCGGAGCCGAGGCGGCAAGAGCTCTCATGGCACTTCTGAAGCCCCGTATGCAAGTCATGGGCAAAGAGAGCCATGGAACCATAGTTCTGGCAACGGTAAAAGGAGACATTCACGATATAGGCAAGAACCTGGTTTCCCTGTTTCTGTCCAATGCGGGATTCAATGTTATCGACCTGGGCAAAGACATCCCATCGGAAACAATAGTTGAAGCGGTAAGGGTTAATAATGCCGGAGCGGTAGGCCTTTCTGCCCTGATGAGTTCCACGGCATCAAGAATGGAAGAGGTTCTCCAGCTTCTGCAGAAAAACAACCTGATGGTTCCGGTGCTTGTGGGGGGAGCAGTGGTAACAAAAGAGTTTGCTGCTCAAATCGGAGCTTTCTTTGCCGCAGATGCATATTCAGCAGTGGAAGCCGCAAGAAAAATGCTGAAGTGATAATCAGCAAAGGTTATGCACACTGGTTTTCAAAAAATTTATATTCTATACGTTGTATAAAATAACAATCAGCGTATTCTTAAAATTGCATTCCAAGGGCTTCATTTTTCTATTTTGCTGCTACGCTTGTATATGTGTGGATATGTATACACAATAAAACAAATCGTCTGTCAAGCGATAAAGGGTCGATTAATCCTGTTGATAACTCTGTTGATAACTTCTAATTGCCCATCGGGCACTTGATAACATTGACCTCATTCGGCGAATTCAGCAGAATCCCGAAACAGTTATTGTCTCTGGTTAAACCTGGAAGAAGGAAAAACAAAATGCTGATTTTTGCTGTTCTCTGCCTGCTTGGGGTCCCGGATCCTATGGATATTCATGCGGGAGATTTTCTTGATGAGAGCCCTGAAGAGTCTCTGAACGCCGCTGCTGCTGCATATGCGGAAGGAGACTGGAATACAGCGGCTTTTCAGTATCTGAATGCGCTTGAGATAGATCCCGGCAATTCGATCGCCATCTACAATCTGTCCTGCTGCTACGGGCTCATGGGCAAAGATGACCTGTCTTCTCTCTATCTGCGAAGAGCATTCTCCGCCGGGTTTGCCGATCTGAACCTGGCAAACAGCGACCGGGACTTCGCTGCAGTAAGAGAGCTTCCCGGATTTTCCTTAACCATAGACAGTCTGAATGCCGCTTCAGCAGCACAAAACCTGATTGCAGGGGAAAAACAATGGTTTGATGCTGTAGAATCGTTCTACTATCAGGTTCAGATTCCCGAGGGGTTCAACCCCCCCGAGGCGGTTCCTCTGGTGGTCGGTCTTCACGGGTTCGGCGGTTCTCCTGATGGCTTTATCAGGCTCTGGAGCATGTTCAATGCCCCCCGCTTCATTTTCGCAGTACCCCAGGCTCCATATCCAATCGGAGAGAACTCTTTTTCCTGGTACCGGGGTGAGCAGGGTACGGAAGAGTGGGGACACAGCCTTAAGCTCGCTGGGGAATACGTTCTTGCCCTTGTTGAACACCTGAAAATGGAGTACCCGGTTTCCGATGTTTATCTCCTGGGATTCTCCCAGGGAGGCTGCCTTTCTCTTTACACCGGATTGTCTGAACCGGATGCGTTCAATGCTGTAATAGCTGCTTCCGGATGGCTGGCTGAAGATTACATTCCATCAGACTGGATAGTGAACTCTGCAGAGATGAGAATTGAGCTTATTCATTCTCGCGAAGACATGGCCGTTCCTTTCAATGTGGCCGAAAGGGCAGAAGCAGTTCTTCTTGAAAATGGCTGGAATGCCGTGCTGCACGAAATTCCAGGTGGTCACACAGTCGATGTTGAGGAGCTTTCCCGTATTCTCTCAGATCTGGGGCTTACGGGTAACTGACAGCATGGGGATACTTACAACCCTGTCGGCTGATTCAACGGTAGACTGACGATGAGCGATAACAAGGCATGTTCTGTCTTTCAACAGAAGAGAAACAGCATCCTGAACCAGTGACTCACTCCTGTTGTCCAGTGCACTGGTGGCCTCGTCGAGAACAACAACAGGGGGATTTTTCAGAAACACTCTTGCCAGGGCAATCCTTTGAATCTGTCCGCCGGACAGGCTGCTGCCACGTTCGCCCACAGTGGTTTCATAGCCTTCAGGCAGAGAGAGGATAAATTCATGTGCATGTGCGGCCTCCGCTGCTGCAATAACTTCCCCGGTTGACGCATCAGGGCGGCCGAGAAGAATGTTTTCTCTAACGGAACAGTGATAAAGGAAAGGGTTCTGGAACACCACGCCTATGTTCCTCCTCAAAGATTCCAGAGTGAAGTTTTTAATGCGGTTCCCGTCTATCAGAATCTCTCCCTGATCCGGATCGAAAAAACGCAGCAGAAGAGAAACAATAGTGGTTTTCCCCGCACCGCTGTCTCCAGCAATGGCGACAGTTTCACCGGCGCGAATGATTTCACTGAAATTTTTTAGAACAGGAGAGTCCTCTGAGTAGGAAAAACTCACATTCCGGAATTCAACCTCTCCTTTCACTCCGGTCAGAACAGCTGCTCCGGGAAGTTCCTTAACAGATGGCTCTGTATCGATCACAGAGAACACCCTCTCTGCTGCGCCCATCGCTTTCAGAATTTGTGTGGCAACGCCTGCAATTGATCCCACCGGCCCGAAAAGCATCCCGAAATAGCTGATGAATGCAATGAGCACTCCCACTTCCATTTTACCTTGAATTACTTCATTCCCGCCAAGCCAGATAACGATTATCAGAGTTCCTGAAGCAACAAGAGAACCGGCATTCAGAACAAAACCCTTCACTGTGAGTTTTAAACTTGAATGCATCAGATCAGTCATGGAGTTTCTAAACCTTCCACCCTCTCTCGCTTCAAGGTTGAAAGCAGCGGATGTTCTGAGCCCTGAGAGCTGCTCCTGAAGTGTTGCGGTGAAGAATGCACTCTTACCCTGAACATCGGCGCTTGCCTTTTTAAGCATTGTGCCGGCGAATGCAATGATCACTGCAAACACAGGTATGGAAGGAACAGCAAGAAGAGTGAGCCGTGGATTGATGGAAATCATCACCGCAAGCACAACAAAGAAACGGATGACCTCGCTGACAGTGCCCGACAGGGTCGATGAATAGAGACTCTGCATAACCGGGATGTCGCTGGTAAACCCCGCCATCAGTTCGCCCACCCTTTTTCTCCCGGAAAAGGCAACTGAAAGAGCATTAAGTTTGTTGTAGAGGGCCATTCTCAGGTCTATTGCCGCACTCTGGCCTATCCAGCTGAAGAGAACCGACATGGCCATACTCACAAGAGAACCGATCACAACAGCTCCCAGAAAGGCCATGCATATCTTCACCAGGAGATCGGTGTCTCCCTGAATGAGAACCTTGTCTATAAGAAGTCTGCTGACCCAGGGCTGAACTAGTGCAAGGCCTGCGGCCAGAATTGTGAGAAAAAGCCCCAGCGCATGCCAGCCCAGCCAGGGCTTAAGAAATGAAAGGGTACGGAACAGCAGCCTGCGATCACTCCAGAGTTTTCTTATGTCGGACGCAGTACTGCTGTTCCCCAATTTCAGCTACTTCGTTATCTGGTACTGGTCGCTTATGCCCTCCACCCAGGCACCAATTCCGCCTGCAGCCAGAGCACCGAGAATAGCAATAGTTATTGTTATGGCCAATCCTATGAGCATCCAGATAAGAACAGACTTGCTGTAGTTCTGCAGGTTCACATTCATGGAACCGGAAAAAGCAAAAATCAGAAGAAGAATCAGGTTCACAAATGGAATCATCAGTGCAAGTTGAACAAGGAAAAATCCACCTGTTGAAAACGGAGCAGTTCTGTCATCGGCCATTTTTCATCCTCCAATCAATTGTCAGCTTTTCTTCATTACTTTTGCAAGAGCCGCCACGGTTCCGCTGATATCTGCCAGATCAGCAGGAACTATCATAGTGTTATTCGTTTTGGCAAGATTGCCGAATTCACCGATCCACTGTTCAGCGATTCGCAGAGATACTGCATCCTCACCGCCGGGTTCCTTTATGGCAGCAGCAATCTCACGAATACCCAGAGCAGTGGCCTGGGCAATTCTTTCAATTTCCTGGGACCGCCCTTCCGCCTCATTTATTCTGCGAATCTTTTCGCCTTCGGAAATGGATATGGTTTCCTGTCTGATACCCTCGGCACGGTTGATCTTTGACTGCCTTTCCCCCTCGGAGAGCGCAATTTCAGACCTCTTTTCCCGCTCGGCACGCATCTGCTTCTCCATGGCTTCCTGAACGGAAGCAGGAGGGGTGATGTTCTTTATCTCGTAGCGGGTGACTTTTATTCCCCAGGGATCTGATGCCATGTCGACAGCCTGCACCACGTTCCCATTCACTGATTCCCTCTCTACGAAGGTTCTGTCCAGCTCAAGCTTGCCAATTTCGCTTCTCATGGTGGTCATCGCCAGCTGTGTTGTGGCGAACTGGTAGTTGTTTATGCCATAGGCGGCTTTAGCAGGGTCCATAATCCTCAGATAAAGAATACCGTCAACCTCCACTGAAACATTGTCTTTGGTGATGCATACCTGAGGCGGAACATCGATGGCAATCTCTTTCAGGTTCAGCTTGTAGCGTACCTTGTCTATGAAGGGAACAAGTATATGAAACCCCGCATCAAGGGTTTTTGCGTATTTGCCCAACCGTTCAACAATGAAAGCAGATTTCTGGGGAACCACCCGTGCAGTCTTGAAAAGAGTGATTATCAGAATGAGAATAACAACGAATGCAACAAAGAAATCCATACTGCACCTTCCTTACTGGCCCGCGTGTTCCACAATAAGAGTAATGTTCTTCTTTCCTGTGATTCTCACAGAGGTGCCTGCGGCTATCTCTACCGAGCTTTCCGCTTTCCATTCAGTTCCCTCGAAATAGACCCTGCCGTCAACAGAGCCGGGTACAATATCTCTTGAGACTTTTGCAATCTTTCCTTCGTACTCATCTTCCTGTCCCTCAGTGGTGGCTCCCTTGAAGAACCGGGCTGCATACCTTCTGAGACCGAAAAGCAGAACCAGAGATGAAACCCCAAACACCGCCAGCTGACAGGCAGGACGGGGAATGGCACCAGCCCAAGTGAGAATTGCTGTAAGAATCGCTCCTGCCCCGAAGAAAACGAGAATAACCCCCGGTACAACAAACTCAAGCAACACCAGAACGACTCCGAAGCCAAACCAGACCAGTTCCGGAGTCAGCCAGTTGACCATAATCCCCTCCAGTTTGAAGTGAACGGCTTATTGTACAGCCTTGCATAAGATAACAGCATTCACCCCAATTTCCAGCCTTTCTTCTCAGAAAACTTCTATAGATAATAGGAGTTCATCAGGGGGAGGAAAATGCTGTTGCTTCTGCTGGCAGTTTCGTGGATACCTGCAGGGGTTCACGAAGGTGTACCCGTACTGAGAGATTTTTTCGGGTCTTCTCTGTTTCTGGGGAGCAAACTCGTTTCAAACAAGCCTGGTTCGGGAGGTAACTCTCTCTCGACAGGCGGAATGCTGTTCTGGAAGGAATGCCCTTCAGGAGAATTTCAGACCATAGTGTCTCTCGAAACCGGTGCGATTTTTTCCAGAGAGTACTTCAGCGGCCCCTTTTCCAATGGCACAAATGATGGAATGCTTGTTTCCGTTCCAGGTGAAGTACTTGTTCTTGATCTAGAGGGAACTGTTCGGAATTCTTTTTTCACCGGTGAATACGCCGGGAGTCTTTGCTCTAACGGTAAAACCGTCTGGTTCGTTTCTTCCAGAGACGGAGTGCTGAAAACCCTTGACATGGCCACCGGCACGATTTGCCCGGTTGATCTGTGTTTCTCCCCCCAGACCGTTCAATATGGAGACGGCAATCTTCTGCTTGGAAGATCTGACGGCGGATATTCAGTTTTAAATGAACGGGGACTTGATCTGCTGCGGATTCAGGAAGGCTTTTCAGGTTACTTCAGCGGATACGGTGAAGTAACCTTCACCCGGGTAGTTGAAAGCAGCGGGTGCGAATCAGTAGAGTGGGAAACTGTCACAGTAGATATTGCTACTGCTCGGGAAGCCACAGAGCCTGTTCAAAACCGGCGGAGTATCCCGCATCTGGCATCACAGGATGAACCTGAAGCCCGGTTCGATGTTCCATATGTGCACCAGAGGTGGGACACGCCTGACTGGTTCAATGGCAGCTGGAGCTGCGGACCTGCATCTTGCATGATGGCTGTGCAGTACTACAACAGGCTGACTCCTGATTCCATCTGGTGCAGCTATCCCGAAGGGCACTGGAGCGAATGGGGCAACTATATCCCCGTAGAATATGCATTCATGGGCTTCACTTACGACATACAGGGGGAAGCAGCCGGTGGCGCATGGGTTCCGGGTTCCCACGGTTTTATCTGCAGAAACTACCAGGGAGCAGGCTGGTCTGAGATGACTTTGTGGATGAATCAGCACGGCCTCAGCTCCTCAGCCCTTGGAACGACCTGGAGCGCCTGTACCGCAGAACTTGACAACTCGCAGCCCGTTGTGGCTTCAACCACCAGCCCCCTCACCGGCGGGCACATACTTCTTTTCAACGGTTACTACAGCAACCACTCAGTTGTATGCAACGATGCCTATGGCAACCAGAACCTTCCTGGATGGGGTACTCTCTATAACGGGCAGGATGTCATTTACGACTGGCCGGGGTACAACAACGGCAACATCCAGCTGGGGATTTCCCAGCTCTTTTCCGCCCGTTCCGAAGTTCTTTCCCCTGCTGGAGAACTCATCGACGACAGAACTGAAGGATACAGAAAACTTGGCCCCTGCCAGTTCTGGCATGAGCAGCAAACCGGCTACGGCGGCTATTCCTGGTGGACATACTCTACAGACGCTCTGCCGGATACATGTGTGGTGGAATGGCTTCCTGCTCTTTCTGCCAGCGGGAACTACAGTATAGATGTTTTCATTCCAGCTTCGCATGCTGACGCCTCTGCTGTCTACCAGATAAACACAGCCACGGGTTTGGAGACCACAACGATAAATCAGGCGGAATACAGCAATCAGTGGGCTTCGCTGGGTTCATTTTCGCTGTCTTCTGCTTCTGCAGCAGTGAGAGCCGGTGACTATACCGGAACCCAGGGGCAGTACATCTCCTTCGATGCCATGAGATTTACCGTTCAAACTTCTATTGGGCAGCCAGTACCTACCGGCGAACTTCTGGAATTCTCTGTGTCGAGAAATCCGATACCCGGCTTTTTACCCGTTGTTTTCAATCTCCCCGAGGGTATCAGCAGTGAAATCATAGTATTCGATATATCAGGCAGACAGGCGGCAGTAACAGAAAATTTCATTCCTGCGGCGGCACTGCCTGCTGGGCTTTATCATGCAGTGGTCACAGTCGACGGGAATGAATTGATTACGCGATTTACTGTAACAAACTAGAAAGAGGGAACGGCTATGAAGATTTGTCACGGGTACGGCATTGCGATGCTTTTCTGCGGGTTTTCCGCTCTGGGGTTACCGTCATCGGCAACTGTTTCAGAAACCGGTCCGGATGGAGCATTCCTTTCAACCGTGTACTCCTTGTATTCTTCTGCTGTGGAGCCGATTCCCATTCCGGATGCCCCTGAAATAATCTGGCACTATTCAGAGTCTACCGGATTGACTCAGAAGGTCTGCCCCATCGGTTTCAACTCCAGCTTCGTTTTTACAGGGGGCTGGTACGGGGGCGGCAGAATGTTCACCGGCACCGGCGGAGATGGAGCGATTCTGTGGACTGCCCAGCCCGAAGTTGGCGCAAATGAATACTGGACCTCTCTCGGCACGGGAACCGCAGCGGCAGAAACCTCTGATGTTTTCTATGCAATACAGGTATGGAACGTTTACAATGATAATGGAACCCCCGGTGTTCCACAGGACGACTATCTTGTTTCGGAGAACAACTGCTCCGTGGAGCTTTTCAACAGCGCTTCCCAGGTTCCGGTCTGGAGTTACTCCGGAGATGGAACCTTCTTCAGCGGGGCAGTGGATACCCCGGGAAAGTACGCCTGCAGTGAAGACGGCTCCATTCTGGCCGTAGGCGGCGCAACCGGCGGACATCTTGCAATTCAGTTTTTCAGCAGCACGAGCAGTACTCCCTTTGCCACATACGAAGATCCCTCCATGGCATATTATCCCCGCCAGCTTAGAATCACAGCCGACGGGTCCAAATGCATATTCAGGGTATCTGCTACCCTGTACCGTGTTGATATCGCCACGGGAACTCTCGAGGCCAGCATGGCGCTTGATGCATCGAATGACTGCTTTGCCATCTCCCCTGATGGTTCTGTGGTTGCATACGGTTTCACCGCAGCAAGAGTAGCAGTGTGGGACGGGTCTGCATATCACCTTGAAATAGGCAAAGCCATCACGGGCTATTATGGTGGAGCGGCAGCGGTTGCCGCAGATAACTCAACGATCTATTTCGGGTTTTACAGGAACGACTACAAAACTAACAGAATACTGAGATTTGATATTTCCAGTTCCACCCCTGTGTGGACTTATAATACTCCAGCCGGATCAGGCAGCAATCAGGACCTTGTAGCATGGATGGATTGTTCACAGGACGGCAGATGGATGGTTACAGGATCATGGGGCAGCCAGGCCGGCGGTGGAGACGAAGTTGAGGTTTTCGACGACCAGAACCCATCTTCTCCTGTATTTTCGGTGAACACTCCGGGTTCAATGTTTCATGTTGACATGAGCCCCGACGGCAGATACATCAGCGCCGCCGGCAAGCATGTTCACGCAAATGAAATGGGGTCCGGCACCGATGTTTACTTCGCTGAAGCGGTTGTGCTGGGAATCGATGAACCGGAGATTTCAGGCTCTCTGAGCCCTGTTTCCCTCAGCCCCAACCCTGCCAGTAATCTACTCAATGTCAGCTTTTCACTCCCTGCTGCAGGCTCTGTTGGCATTGAAATTTTTGATCTCTCCGGCAGAACAGTTCAGACTCTTGCAGAATCGTACATGCCCCGTGGTGTCAACAACCTGTCGTTCTCCACTGATCTCGCTACCGGCATTTACCTGTGCAAACTTACATCCGGGGGAGAAGCATCGGCTGCAAAACTGATTATTGCAAGATAATTCACGCGGGAAAACAATAAAGGCAATGAGAATTCTCTGGCACATTTCCTCTCATGGCTGGGGGCACGGGGCCAGACAGCGGGAACTGATAAGAAACACAAGACTGGAGCATCCTGAAGCTCACATAACTGTTGCTTCGGATATTCCATGCTGGTTCTGGAATGGTTCAGGGATTGATGCTTTGATACCAGGTTCGCCTTCTCCGGTTATTATTGAAAAGAATGGGGACATTGACTACGGTGCAACAAGGAGGCACTTTCTTGATTTCACCGGCAGCATCCGGGAGCTTCTCAAGAGGGAGGCTGCTGTTCAAGCTGCCCTGAAACCCGATTTGGTTGTTACCGACATAGATCCATTACCAGTGAAAGCTGCTGAAATCAATCGCATTCCTGCGTTTGGGATAAGCAACTTTACATGGGACTGGGTGATGGCGGAAATTTTCCCGAATCTTGCAGAACAGTCGGCGCTGATTACCAGAATGTACAGTCATGGAGTTTACCTTAAGCTGCCCATGGGGCATGATAATTCTCCGTTTCACTCCACGGTGAATGTTCCCCTGCTTCGGGCAGGCCCTCCGGGTAACCCTGACAAAGTAACGCATCTTCTTACTGAAGGGAAAACCTGCCTGATCGCTCTCAGGGAGCTTCCGCACGGTACATCATTGCTGATGCCCGATGGGTTCACTGCAGTCTCATCTCTCCCGGAACCCCTGTACAAAAACTGCATGAACATCAAGACGGAACAACTTGCAGAGGAGAAAGCCGATTTCGCTGATCTTGTTGCTGCATGTGATGTTGTGGTTTCCAAGCCGGGCTATGGCATAGTCTCGCAGATACTGGCCATGGGGAAAAAGGCGGTGCTATTCACAGGAAGGAAATTTCCCGATGAAGAATTCCTTATCGCTCCCCTGAGAAAGCGTTCGGGAACAGTGCTTCTGGATAAGTGCACGAAAGTGTCCGTTGGCCCGGTGGTTCAATCTCTTGTTGAACAGTCTCCGCCTGCACCTGAACCCTGCAAGGGAGCTCTTGCTATTCTTTCCATCGTTCTGAAAGCATAGCTTTCTCGACGACAGAGTTTAGCTTATAATCCTTTTGTTCGAAAGTCTCTGCACGCTTTAACTAACGGAGGAAAAATGCTCAAGCTTCTTATGCTTGCAATTGTGTCGGCCTGTGCTTTCGGAGCTGTTGTGAACAGCTCCTCTGAAGCCGCAAGCCTGGTGATGGAAACAATGCTTCTAGACCTTTCCAACAAGGAAATCAGAAGCTTTGAACCTCTGCTGACCCGGGGAGACCTGCTTGGAGCCTGGTCGCTCCCTGAGGTTATCGTACCCTTTAACAGCTACCTTGTACTGGTTGATGATTACGCCCTGGCCAACTGGGCTCACCCCTGCCGCTGGGTTTTCGTTTCCCCCGAGGGCGAGACAAGCACCGTGGGAATGTCAATTCCCCCCAATGTACTCCCGAGGATGAATGTTGAATACACCTGCCTTCCAATAACAGACGATGGCAAGGGTCAGTATGAAGACTTCCTGGCCTGGTTCACACCCAACGTACAGTCCACCTCCGGGAATGCCGACCACATGTATGCCTGGATCATCTCCGGCGGAGCAAACTCGGGTAACAACCACACCAGATATTACGGTGATGTGCAGTTCATTTACAATGTTCTCGCCCACGATTATCTGATTCCTGATGACCACATCATCGTGTGTTTCTCCGATGGTACCAATCCTGCTCCCGATCTGTCCAACGGCCTTAATTCCAACCCCGATTTTGACAACGACGGCGACAGCGACATCATCTATGATGCCACAAATGCAGGAGTAGCGAGCGGTTTCGGCGCTATGAGTGCAATGGTGGGCGCTGAAGATCACCTGTTCATCTACACCACTGATCACGGCAACACCGGCAAGGGCGGGTTTGACACGCCTCCTGAAGTTATTCTCAATTTGTGGAACGGCACGCTTGATGATGACATCTTCAAGGGATACATGGACACCTTTTCAGCAATGTCTGTACATGTTGTCATGGAGCAGTGCTTCTCCGGCGGTTTCCTTGAAGAAGTTATCAATGCGGGAGCTGCCCAGCCGAGAACATTTGCCAGCGCTGCCAACGCTTCTGAATCCAGCTGGGCCGGGGCAACCTTTCCGGAATACGACGAGTATGTCTACTACTGGACCGGTGCAGTGCACGGCTCTGTACCTCCCACCACCAGCCTCCCCGGAGGCGCTCTTCCCGGAAACCCTGACATGAACAGCGATGGTTCGGTTTCCATGTACGAAGCTTACACAAGGGCCAAGGAATGGGACACTTACGCTCAGTCTGGCCAGGAGCACCCTATGTGGGATGACACCCCAGACAGCTGCGGCGACAGCTACTTCCTGGGCGGAATTATTTCCACTTCAGTTGAAGACTTCAATGCAGGTATTCCTTCCCTGGGCTTCTCCATCTCCCAGAATCCCGTTGTTTCCACTTCAACGGTAAGCTTCACTCTTCCGTCTCCTGCCCGGGCAACTGTAGAGATACTGGACATTACCGGAAGGGTAATCAGCACACCGGTTGACGGATCGGTTGCCGCCGGCAGCCACTCCGTTCCCTCCGGTCTCGATAACGCCCCTGCCGGCATCTACATGATCAGGTTGACAACCGGCGGCAGCAGCGAAGTCATAAGGGCCATCAGACTGTAACAGAGTTGTTCTAGTTGTCTTAACGAAGGGGAAGCTTGGGCTTCCCCTTCCCTGTATCTGTTGCCATCACCCTTTTCTGTTTGCATTATTCCATTTCCAGAATCGTCCGCTGAATGGAGAGAAATGAAGGAAACTGAGCTGCACGGGGTTTCAGACTGCACGCCTGAAGCCGGGAATAAACAGAACAGGTATTTTAAACACATGCTTAATGCTATTCCATGGGGGATAGGTCAGCTGAATACAAATGGCATCGTTACTTATGCAAACCGATTTCTGGCTGAAAAACTTGGATACAGCTCTTCAGACCAACTGCTGGGTATTGCTCTGATAACTCATGTGCCGAAAGAAGCTCAATCATTTTTCAGTAAAAAAATGGAAGACGCTGTCAATTCTCACGGTGTTTCCTTCGAATTCAGCTTTCGGAAATTGGATGGAAGCGAATTTCCGGCACTGGCAACTGCATCGCCGGTAATGGACAACAGCGGGGTGCTTACCGGCATACTCGGTTCCTTTGCCGATATTTCAGAACTGCATGCAAAAAGGGTGGAATCGGAGCACCTTACCAGTGCCCTTAAGGCTATCAGACAGGTGAACCATATCATCACCAAAGAGAAAAACCTCGACCGTATGATTCAGGGTATCTGCGACGCCCTTATCTCTACAAGGGGCTATTCCTCGGCCTGGATTGCTCTCTACAACGGTGACACAGGGCAATTCTACAGGGTTTCTTCTGCTGGAATCCCAAAAAGCAACATAGCGACACTTGCGAATATGCTTCAATCAGGTAATTTCTGTATTTGCGCCCAGCTGTCTCTTGATAATACCGGCATAGTTACGGTGAAAGACGTGGAGAACCAGTGCAACAACTGCCCTCTTCTCGGCCTGGAACCCGACAGCAGGCCCTTTACCACAGCCCTGCGTATTGACGGTAAAATTTACGGTGTTATTTCAGCCGAGCTCCCGATAGATCTTAGCATTTCCCGGGATGAGCAGTCTCTTTTTCAGGAAGTTGCAGACGATGTGTCCTATTCGGTTTACAACATCTTTCTGGAAGAAGAGCGAATAGAGGCGGAGAAGGCTATAGAGAGGGCAAACAGGCAACTTGAGCAAACCCTGAAGATTGCCGAACAGTCAGCCGAGCAGGCAAGGGAAGCAAGCAAGGCCAAGAGTGAGTTTCTTGCAAACATGAGCCATGAGATTCGTACACCGCTGAATGGTGTGATAGGAATGACGGGGCTTCTGATGGAAACCGATCTTTCGCCGGAACAGAGGGAATACGCTGAAACTGTTAAGACCAGTGGAGACTGCCTTCTAACTCTGATAAACGACATTCTGGATTTCAGCAAGATAGAGGCAGGCAAGCTGCAGATCGAGATAACCAACTTTGACCTGAGGCTTCTGCTGGAGGAAGTCGGGGATATGATGGGCATCAGGGCACAGCAGAAGGGGCTGGAATTTATCTCCATGACAGGTCCGGATATACCTGCGCCTGTTATGGGAGACCCCGGACGAATCAAGCAGATCTTGATAAATCTTACGGGAAACTCTCTGAAATTCACACACAAAGGCGAAATAAGCGTTTCGGTCATTGCAGAGCAGGAAACTGATACTCAGGTACACCTGCGCTTCTCGGTGCGGGATACAGGTATAGGCATACCAGCTGACAAAGTGAAAACTATTTTTGAGTCATTTACCCAGGCAGACGCTTCCACCACCCGAAAGTACGGAGGAACCGGTCTGGGGCTTTCCATCAGCAAAAGACTGGTTACCCTCATGGGCGGCCAGATGGGGGTGATAAGCAGAGAAGGCTTTGGTTCCGAGTTCTGGTTCACTCTTGTTCTCGACAGGCAGAGCAGCATGTCATTAACTCCCGTTCATCGATCAATTGAAAACATCCGGATACTTGCTGTGGATGACAACTCCACCAACCGAAGGCTGATCTCTCTGCTTCTGGAATCATGGAAAAGCAGGTTTGCTGTGGCCCAGGATGGCCCATCCGCTCTTAACCTGCTCAGAGAGGCCACTTCAAACGGTGACCCTTTCAAGATAGCAGTGCTCGATATGCAGATGCCGCTGATGGATGGAGAGGAGCTGGGCCGAAGAATAGTTCAAGACCCGGACATAGAAACGCCCAGAATGGTAGTCATGTCCTCGATAGGGGCCAGGGGTGATGCTGCAAGGCTGCACGAGCTGGGCTTTTCCGCTTACCTTACAAAGCCTGTCAAACAGTCTCAGCTCTTCGATTGTCTCACTACTGTAAACAGTCTTGAGCCCTCTTCAAAAAATGTTCCTCTGGTTACCAGACATTCTCTGAAGGAGTCCAGAAAAGCAGGAATCAGAATACTCGTTGCTGAGGATAACCCGGTAAATCAGCTGGTAGCGGTGAAAATTCTTGAGAAGCTGGGGTACAAAGCTGATCTGGTCGGGAACGGAGCCGAAGCAGTCAGCGCTCTTGAAAGAACCGCCTACGACATAGTGTTCATGGACTGTCAGATGCCGGTAATGGACGGCTATGAGGCTTCAAGAATGATCAGATCTGATTCAGCAAAGGTGATCAACAGGAAAGTAATAATAATTGCAATGACTGCCAATGCCCTTAAAGGCGATAAAGACACATGCATTCAATCCGGAATGGATGACTACATTGCCAAACCGGTCACCCCCGGAGTGCTGTCAGAAGTGCTAGGCAAATGGGCAGCAAAAGTTACCGGAGATAGTCCAAGACCAGGCATTGGAAACCCACCCGATTCAGAGGTATTCAACAGCGAAAAACTGAAGGAAGATTTCGAAGGCGACACGGAAACCATAAGAGAACTGATACGCCTTTTCCTGGATACTGCCAGAAAAAACCTCGATAACCTTTCCTCTGCAATTGCAGAAAACACTCCATCAAAGGTAAAAATTATTGCACATACCCTCAGAGGCTCTGCTCTCAACATAGGGGCAGACATTCTAGCAGGGGCTTGCGAACGGCTTGAAAAGCTTTCCTCGTCGGGAGACCTGGCCAACGGGGAAATTCTGTACAAAATTGTGGTGCTGGAATTTGACCGACTCAAAGAACATCTGGCTGAAACGGGATACAGGTAAAGGGGGACGCAGCAGTCCCCCCTGAAAGCTACTGAATTCCCCTGGAAATCAATTCCGACAGTATGGGAAGAAATTCTTCGGGGGAACCCATTACACCGGTTATCCTGTCTATTTCATTGCCGTCCGCATCGGAAAGAATTAATGTGGGGATGCTCTGAACTCCGAATTCATCTGCAATTTCCGGATAGTTATCAATGTTGATTTTCAGAAGAATGCACTGCGACAACACCTGCTTGTAGTCATCCCTTGTGAAATAGTCGTCGGCAAGCATCCTGCAGGGACCGCACCAGTCTGCATACATGTCTATGAAAACCGGTTTTCCCGTTTCAGCAGCAACGGACATCGCCGCATCGAAGTCATCCTGAATCCATTCTGACGAATCGGTTGTCTGTACAGCTGCTGTATCGGCAACAGGGGCATTATCTTGTCCGCCGCAGGCAAGAACCAGAAGAGCCAGTGTCAGCGCGGGCAGGTATTTCATAGGTTATCCTTTCGGCAGCATTTGCTGTGTTGATTGTTACGGAATATACAAAGTTTCTCATGCTTAGTTCCCCGGGAGGATTTTATGAGACCGGAAACACCCCAGCTTACCGTGGATGCCATAATAGAAATGGAACGGGGAGAAATTGTTCTGGTAGAACGGAAGTTTCCCCCAGAAGGATGGGCAATACCCGGGGGATTCGTCGATCCGGGAGAAAGCCTTCTGGAAGCAGTAAAAAGAGAGGCTCTCGAGGAAACCTCCCTTGCGATAGAGGTTCTTGACCTCTTCCATGTCTATTCAAAGCCCTGGCGAGATCCCAGAGGTGACACCGTGAGCGCTGTGTACTGGTGCCGGGCCAGGGGAAATCCTGTTGGAGGAGACGACGCTGCCAGAGCAGTTGCTTTTGCTGAGGGTAACCTGCCTGCTAAAATAGCTTTTGATCACAGGGAGATTCTTCAGCAGTTTTTCCTGTGGCGTAAAAATGGGATTAGACCCACCCTTGACCTGTAAAAGAGACTTCTGAATATTCCGTTCAGACAGTTTCCTGAAACGCTTTTGACGGGATGGTGACAGTATGCGTTTTGTTTTCCTATTCCTGCTGGTTCCACTTGCTGCTTATGCATCGGTTCCATCGTTCCATGAGCCTGTTATTGTTCAGGCAGATGGAGTAAACATCGAAGTGAGTCTTATCGCAGACCCATTCATGGCAGACTGGAACGATGACGGGCTGAACGATCTTCTTGTGGGTGAATTCACTATGGGCAAGGTTAGTTTTTTCAAGAACATCGGAACCAATCAGAGTCCATCTTTCACTTTTTCAGGCTATCTCCAGGCTGACGGTGCAGATATCTCTGTCAGCTATGGTTGATGCACCGGCGCCACGAATCCACAGGCTGTGGATTTCAACAACGACGGTATTCTTGATCTTCTTCTTGGCGAGAGGAACGGCTACTACAATTTCTATACAGGTAACGGCGACGGCACACTGCATTTCATAGGCACTGCCTATGATAATGTTGGCAATCCTATCGACAGAGTTTACAACTCTTCAGGATATCTTGATGACTGGAACGAGGATGGATACATAGATCTCATCGCGGGCGGTTACGATACCGAAACAATAAACGGAGGAATTCTTCAGGTGCACCTCAACGCAGGCGACGATATTACCTCTCCGATCTGGAGTTCTACAGTTATAGATCTCACCGCTTCAGTGTGCAATAAATGGAGAATCACCCAGCAGACCTTCGATCTCGATGGAGACGGAGATAAAGACCTTGTGCTTGGTTACGAGATGGGCAACGTGTGGTTTGCTGAAAACACAGGAACTGACAGCAGTCCCGTATTCAACGGATATGTGCAGCTGGCGTGCGACGGCGGCGACATCGATGTTTATTCCAACTACGATGGTGGGGGACGGGCTCGCGAGAATGCTGTGGATTACAACAGCGACGGCGTACCCGACCTGCTTGTGGGCTGCAACAACGGCTGGATATACTATTTTGAAGGATACGGTACAGGAATTGCAGACGAGAATATCGCTTCAATGGCTGATTTCACAATGAGGCTCTCAGAAGTTCCAACCACGGGCTTGTTCTCTGTAAACCTGACGCTTCCCGGAACAGTCTCTGCAGAAATAAAAGTATATGACTCTTCAGGTAGAATTGTGGATTCCATTGCAGCATTCTGTGTGAACGGCAGTGAATCAATTCAGATGAACATCGCAGACAGCCCTGCAGGCATGTACCTTGTGCGTGCATCGGTTGCAGGATTCACACAAACAGCAAGGCTTGTAAAGGTAAACTAGAGTCAACAGAAATACAGAAGGGCATTCCGCAGACCGGAATGCCCTTATCAATAATACGGGGTCTAGAGGTACAGGGAACTCAGGCTTCTGCCCTCATTAATTCTTTTTATGGCTTCGGCAAAGATGTGGGCAACAGAAAGTATCTCTATCTTGCCTACAGGGCCACCGTTTACCTTCTCCGCGGTCTCAATGTCGAATTCTATGGTGTCGGTTATGAACAATTTGGTAATCGGACTGTTCTCGATGAGTTTGACGGCTTCACCGCTGAGGATAGGGTGCGTAACGAAAGCATAGATGTCTTTCGCTCCCCTGGCCGCCACCGTTTCAGCACACAGAATCAGGCTTTTACCGCTGAGAACTTCATCATCACTCATGAGTACCGTTCTGTCGGACAGGTCATCCAGACCCTCAACCGTTCTAACGAGAGGATTCTCGGAATCATCAACCCGAACTTTCTTCACATAGCCCGTGGTGATATCAGGGGTGCCTCCGGCATCCCTGATACCCACCGCTGTGTGCAGAGCCAGAAAATCGTTGTCGGTGATGCTTCCTGAGTCCGGAGCAACGAAGGCAAGCTTATCCTGGCCCAAACTCAGAATTTTTCTCACGAATACGGTGTAAGCGTGAAGCTGATCAACCGGGATATTGCTGAATCCCTGGCACTGAGGGGAGTGAAGAGTCATGGCAAGAACTCTGTCAGTTTTCACCGCTTCCAGCAGTTCGAAAATCATCTTGGAAGTTATGGCAATTCTGGGTTTGTCTTTCTTGTCGCTTCTTGCATACGGGAAGTACGGAGTAACCGCTGTGATTCTGCCAGCGCTGTCCTTCAGAGCGCTGATCATCTGCAGAAGCTCAATAATGTCTCCTGAAACGGCTCTGTAGGCATCGGTTTTGTTTTGAAAAACCGATCTCTCTCCGGATTGGATAACGAACAGGTCTTTTTCCCTTACGGTTCCACCGGGAAAATTTACCATCATGTTTCCATTTGAAAAGTCGTGAAACTCAACGGGTTCCGGTTCAATGCCCAGAATTTTACAGATGTCTTCTGTCAATCTCCCGCTGGCTCTCCCGGAACAGATCGCTATGCTTCCGTACATCCCCTTTTCCTCTACTGACCCAGCGTCGCCAAATCGGCCGCTGTTTCATCAATTGTGCCGAATATTACCTGAAGCATTGCTGAGAATGCTTCAATTCCCACTCCATTCTCCGTAGAGAATGTATAGGTGCAGATAACCTCTCCGGTTGTAAGATCGTGTTCAAATTTTACAAAGGGGTATGTAGCATTCAGTTCAGCGAGTTTTGCAAAAGCTGCTGCCCTGGCTGCTCCGGTTTCGGGAAGAACCCCGGGGGTAGGTCCGGCCATAAAGCAGGCCTCCATTGGGGTATTGATCTCTATGTAAAAGATAGGGAATGATTCACCACTGAGAGAGTCTTCCGCAAGAAGCCAGAAAACACCCTCTTCCTGTTCATACGAAGCCCCTAGCTGATCAAGATAGCCTGCCACTGTAGATGGTGACAGGGCTGCAAAGGAAACAGATGCGATTAAGCATGCAAAAAAAGCAGTAAACTTCATGGAGTTCCTCCTGTTTGGTTAATAAATGCTACTGGAAATCCGGCGTCATCTTTAATATGCTTCCCTTCCCGGTTTCTGGGGAGTGCCACGCCTTATCTTTACAAAAGCACCCCGGTGTTCTAGATTCGGTTATTCATTTGTCATATAATTACATACTTGTTTATTTGGAGAAAAAATGGACCGTAAAATAAGAGTACTCATTGGCAAACCAGGCCTTGACGGGCACGACAGAGGAGCCAAATACATCGCCCGGGCCTTGAGAGATGCGGGAATGGAAGTGGTGTACACCGGAATTCGCCAGACACCCGAAGCAATTGCGGATGCCGCCATACAAGAAGATGTGGATTTCGTGGGTATCTCCCTCCTTTCCGGGGCTCATAATCATCTTTTCCCCGAGGTCGCAAGGCTGCTTCGCAACAAAAACGCCGGTGACATAATTCTATTCGGAGGCGGCGTCATCCCCGAAGAAGATATTCCTGGTCTGAAGGAAGCGGGTTATGCCGCCATATTCACGCCAGGTACCCCTGCCAGCGAAGTGGTTGAATTCATCCATCTTCAAATGGTCAAAAGGCCGTAGCTCCAGATGACATCTTCCGAAGAAACTATCCGGAAAATCCGGGAAGGTTCCATAAGAACAATTGCCAGAACCCTGACAATGGTGGAAAACGGCACTGCCGGCTCACAAGAACTGCTTGATGGCCTTTTTGCCCTTCAGAAGGGTTTTACCCTTGGGGTAACAGGGCCCCCAGGCGCGGGTAAAAGCACACTGGTCAACAGAATGATCACCAGATACCGTGAGACCGATTGCTCGGTTGGAGTGATTGCCGTTGACCCGTCTTCCCCGTTTACAGGGGGAGCGCTTCTCGGAGACAGGCTTCGGATGCAGTCCCATGCCACCGATTCGGGCGTTTTCATCAGAAGCATGGGAAGCAGGGGTCATCTGGGAGGTCTTTCCGGAGCAACCCGAGACGCTTCCTGTGTTCTTTCTGCAGCCGGGTACAGTCCGGTAATTATTGAAACAGTGGGAGTTGGTCAGGCCGAGGTGGAAGTGGCTGAACTGGCTGATATAACCCTGCTTGTTCTGGTTCCGGGGCTGGGGGATGATGTGCAGTCAATGAAGGCCGGTATAATGGAAATAGGAGACATTATAGTTCTCAACAAAGCCGACAGGGAAGGAATTGACCAGCTTGAAAGCTATGTGAACGCAAGCCTCGACCTTATGCCTGCTCAAATTGACAGACCGGAAGTGGTAAGAATTTCCGCTGTTACCGGTGAAGGGCTGGGAAGTCTGTGGAAAGCAGTTGACCGACTCATTGAAAAGCAGGTCGCTTTCGACAGAGTTTCCCTCTCTGCGGTTAAAACCCTTAGCGGTATTCTTGAGGAGACCGGAAAAAGAGTATCGGATATGCTTCTGAAAATGGAATACAACGGCAGAGGTGAAGCAGAACAGCTTATCCTGGCCGGAAAGATTTCCCCTTATGCCATCGGGAAGAAGCTGCTTGAAAGAGCTGAAAGGATATTTAACAGCAATGAATGTCAGTAAGATAGATCACATCGGGATAGCGGTTACCAGTGTGGAAGATGCCTCTGTGTTTTACCGGGATGTTCTTGGACTGCCGCTTCTGGGAATCGAGGGAATTCCCTCGCAGCATGTAAAAGTTGCTATGTTTCAGGTAGGGGAAAGCAAAATAGAACTGCTGGAGCCAACGTCTGCTGAAAGCAGTATCGCTGTGTTCCTCGAGACTAAGGGTCCGGGCATCCACCACATAGCATACAGCGTTCATGATGCCTCCGGAGCTGTAAAAGAGTTGATAGAAAAAGAAATTCAGATGATCGACAAAGAACCCAGGCCCGGTGCCGGAGGATCAAAAATCGCTTTCATTCACCCGAAGTCCAGCGGTCGGGTTCTCACGGAACTGTGCCAACACTAATCCCTGAAGGGGAAAAGGTATAAGAATGAGCTCAATGGATAGAACCGACAAACTCAGAAAACTCCGAGAGAAGGCACTTCTGGGTGGAGGTGTAGAGAGAATAGAAAAGCAGCATGCCCGGGGCAAGCTCACCGCACGTGAAAGGGTGGAGCTTCTTCTGGACGATGGCAGCTTCGAAGAATTCGACATGCTGAAAACCCATCGCTGTACTAATTTCGGCCTTGAAGACCAGCAGTTTCCCGGAGACGGAGTAATAACAGGATACGGCACTATCGACGGCAGACTCGTTTATGTTTTCAGCCAGGACTTTACCGTATTCGGCGGTTCTCTTTCTGAAACCTTTGCTGAGAAGATAATAAAGGTAATGGATATGGCTGCCATGAACGGTGCCCCCCTTATCGGACTCAACGATTCCGGAGGGGCAAGAATTCAGGAGGGTATCGAGAGCCTTGCGGGCTATGGTGATATCTTTCTGAAGAATGTTCTTTTCTCTGGAGTGATCCCTCAGATTTCCGCCATTTTAGGACCCTGCGCCGGGGGAGCTGTCTACAGCCCTGCAATTACGGATTTTACCGTCATGGTAGAGAACACAAGCTACATGTTCGTCACCGGACCCGATGTTGTAAAGGCAGTCACCGGAGAAGATGTCAGTAAAGACGATCTTGGCGGAGCTCACATCCACGGCGGAAGAAGCGGTGTGGCTCATCTTGTGTGCAAGACAGAGCAGGAAGCTCTTCTTCTTATCAGAAAACTCGTCAGCTATCTGCCGCAGAATAATATGGAAGATCCCATATCCGTTCCTCCCACCGATCCTGTAGACAGGAATGAAAACTGGCTTGATGAGTTCATCCCGGAAAATCCGAACAAACCATACGACATGAGAAAGGTAATAACTGGTCTTGTTGATCATGGCGAGTTCCTTGAAGTTCAGCGAATGTTCGCTCAGAACATCGTTATCGGTTTCGGTCGGATGAACGGCAAGTCCGTTGGTGTTGTTGCCAACCAGCCGGCATACCTGGCCGGTGTTCTGGATAACGATGCATCAATAAAGGCGGCAAGATTTGTACGGTTCTGCGATGCGTTCAACATTCCCCTGGTAACCCTCGTTGATGTCCCGGGCTTCATGCCTGGAACCAAACAGGAGTACGGCGGAATAATAAGAAACGGCGCCAAACTGCTTTATGCATACGCCGAGGCAACGGTTCCCAAAATAACCATTATTACCAGAAAAGCATACGGCGGAGCTTATGATGTAATGTCGTCCAAACATCTGCGCTCGGATGTGAATTTCGCCTGGCCCACGGCAGAAATTGCCGTGATGGGTCCCGATGGCGCTGTAAGCATAATTTTCCGTAAAGAAATCGAGGAGGCTGCAGATCCTGTGGCAATGAAAGCTCAGCTTGTGGCCGACTACCGCGAGAAATTCGCCAACCCGTACAACGCGGCAGGTCGAGGCTACATCGATGATGTTATTCTTCCTTCAAGAACCAGATTCCGTATTATCAAGAGCCTTGAAATGCTTCAGGGCAAAAGGCAGGAAATTCCTGCCAAAAAGCACGGAAACATTCCTCTGTAATGGGAACCGTAACACTTCTTCAGGCGTTGATGTCGGCAGTTTCTCCTGAACTCACCGATATCGGGCTGCGTATCACTCTAGTGGGAATGACAACTGTTTATGCAGGTCTTGTAGTGCTGTCGTTTTCTCTGCCCCTTATCAGGAGAATGGCAGAGGGCAAAAAGAATGCAGCAAAATCAGCCACTTTAAAACCGGATACTGATGACCTTACAAAAGAAGAAGTGGTTGCAGTCACTGCTGCGATCCACGCCCATTTGACTAAGATCAATCAGATAGAAGACACAAAACTTACCTGGGAATTGTATGAACGACCCTACACTCCCTGGAGACTTGCGGGAAGGTCAAGACTGCTTTTGGATCGAACCGCATTCAGACAAAGGAACAGGAGCAGCTAATGCCCGAGTACAGGATAACTGTAAACGACAAGACCTACTCGGTTAATATTGGCCGAATAGAGGACGATATTGTAGAGGTTAAACTGGGAGAGCGCTCTTACACTGTGGGTATAGAGGCTACTCAGACCAAGTCGCTTAAAACTCCCAGAATAAACAGAGGTCTCGCGGTACCCGATGCCTCATCCTCTCCGGACAGAACAAGTCCGCCGGGAGCAGCTTCAGGAAAGGGAGACATTACCGCACCTCTCCCCGGAGCGATGCTGAAAATACTGGTCGCAGTTGGTGATCAGGTCACCGAGGGTCAAAAGGTTGCAGTGATGGAAGCCATGAAAATGGAGAATGAAATTGAAGCCCCGGTGGGAGGAAAAATCTCCAGAATCGCCGTGAAAGAGGGCGACACTGTTCTTGAGAACGCCCTCTTAATGACAATAGGTTAGGGGGAGTCTTCATGTCATTCGCAAACAACCTCCTTTCAGCTCTCACCTCTGTAGCGGGAGAACTCAGAGTGGAGGACATAAGCATAGCCAACTACCTGGGAGACTCTGGCTTCGGCCAGTTGGTACCAGGCAATGTAATCATGATAATTCTTGGAATTGTCATGATATATATGGCGATAAAGAAAGATTATGAACCGCTTCTTCTCATCCCCATCGGTTTTGGGATCATTGCCGGCAATATGCCGTACAATCCCGATCTTATTCCAATTGGATACCTCGATGTTCTCGGTAGCCAACAGTCTGTATTCAAGCTGTTTTACTTCGGCGTTTCAAGCGGGCTTTTCCCCCCACTGATCTTCCTGGGAATCGGAGCAATGACCGACTTCAGCGCACTGCTTTCCAACCCGAAGCTGCTGCTTCTCGGAGCTGCTGCGCAGATTGGAATCTTCATCACACTCCTTGGTTCCCTTTTTCTCGGGTTTAATATGCAGGAGGCTGCGGCAATAGGAATCATAGGTGGAGCAGACGGACCAACTGCCATCTTTGTAGCAAGTCAGATGGCTCCGCACCTGCTTGGTGCTATCGCCATCGCTGCTTACTCGTACATGGGACTGGTGCCGGTAATACAGCCGCCTATTATGCGACTTCTGACCACTCCTGCCGAGCGCAGAATAAGAATGAAACCCGCACGTAATGTTTCCCAGACCGAGAAAATTCTATTTCCCGTCATAGCATTCCTCATTACAGCCTTCATAGCACCCGGCGCAATAACCCTTCTCGGTATGCTTTTCTTTGGGAACCTGCTTAAGGAAAGCGGTGTTACCAGAAGGCTTGCCGACAGCGCTCAGGGAGCCCTGAACAACATCGTTGTTATCATCCTGGGGTTCAGTGTCGGCACCAGCACCCAGGCAAGGTATTTCCTTACTACAGATTCGGTGAAAATATTCATTCTTGGCGCCCTCAGTTTTGCAATTGCCACCGCTGGAGGAGTTCTCTTCGCCAAGTTCATGAATCTTTTCCTCAAGGGGGAAAACAAACTCAATCCTCTGGTGGGAGCCGCCGGAGTAAGTGCAGTACCCGATTCGGCAAGGGTAGTGGAGGTAGAGGGCCGCAAGTACGACAAAAGCAACCATCTGCTAATGCACGCTATGGCCCCCAATGTGGCAGGAGTTATCGGCAGTGCCATCGCCGCCGGTGTTCTTCTGAGCATGATTCCGCACTAGTGCCGGGGCATTTCGATTACCTGGTAACGGGGGGAGCCGGCTTCATCGGCTCCCACCTGTGCGAAAAACTTGTTTCAGAGGGAAAATCTGTCTGTGTTCTCGATGATCTTTCCACGGGGCATCTGTCCAACATCGACAGCCTGCTCCGCCTCGACAATTTTCACTTCGTACAGGGCACAGTTCTCTCCGAGGAAACAGTCAGCATCTGGGCTGGAAAATGCTGTTCGATAATCCATCTAGCCGCGGCAGTGGGTGTCGAGAATGTTATAAGAAAACCGGTTGAAACCATAGAAACAAATGTAATGGGAACCGAGAACATTCTCAGGGCAGCCAGAAAGAGTAATTCAAAAGTACTGATAGCATCCACCAGCGAAGTTTACGGGAAGAGCTGGGATGTTCCATTTTCTGAAGACGGAGATATTGTTCTGGGCGCCACTTCGAGAAACAGATGGAGTTACGCATGTTCCAAGGCTCTCGATGAATTCCTGGCGCTGGCTTACAGCCACTCTTACGGGCTTCCCGTTGTTATCTGCCGATTTTTCAATACTGTCGGCCCACGACAATCGGGACGATACGGAATGGTACTGCCCAGGTTCATCAACCAGGCGCTGACCGGTAAGCCCATCACCGTTTTCGGCAATGGAACCCAGACCCGCTGTTTCAGCCTTGTTTCCGAAGTGGTCGATTGTGCGCTTGCCCTCATGGAAAACCCGGCTGCTCTTGGAAAAGTCATAAACATAGGCTCGACAGAGGAAGTGACAATACTCGAGCTTGCCCGCAGGGTAAGAGAGATATCCGGTTCCAGCTCCGAGATAGTAATGATTCCTTATGAAGAGGCTTACCCTCCCGACTTCGAAGACATGCAAAGACGGGTACCCGATGTATCAAGGCTCGTGGGAGTTATCGGCTTCAGTCCCATGGCATCGGTAAACGCCATCATCGGCAAAATAATTGAAACAGGTATTCCTGAAGGAGTTGTGTGATTCTTCCCGTAACAAGCCGCGCCAACTTCCGGGTTAAACTGGCAGCAGCTCTCGACCGATCGCCTTCATGCAGAAAAAAGAAGCAGTTCCTCATGGAGGGACCCAAATTTATCAACGATTATCTGACAAGAGAGCAGCAGATTGACTTTGCAGTTCTCAGTGAGGGCGCAACAGCCGAATCGAGGGCGGTTGCAAAAGCTGCCGATGAAGCCGGGTATACGGTTATTGAAATTCCTGCAGCTGTGTTTTCCGAAATAGCCGATACTGGAAATTCGCAGGGAATTACTGCAGTCTGCCCTCTGCCCGAACATTCCATCTCATCCGTGTTTTCCGGCGGAACCGTTCTTGTTCTTGACGGTGTTTCCGATCCGGGCAATGCTGGAACTGCTATCCGTTCAGCCGCTGCTTTTGATTGCTCCGGCGTGGTTTTTCTGAAGGGAAGTGCCTTCCCCTGGTCTCCGAAAGTCACCAGAGCTGCAGCCGGGCTCAACTCGTTCATCCCCATCATTGAAATGGATGATCTCTCCGGAATAAGAGAAAAATTTCCTGATTATCTTTTCTTCGGTGCCAGCGCAATCGGCCGAAACATGAGTGAGCTGTTTTCCTCCTCTCTGTATCCTGTATGCATCGTTATCGGATCAGAGTCACACGGTCTGTCTGAAACCACGGCATCGCTCATGGACAGCGCAGTTTCCATTCCAATGAAAACCGGCGTCGAATCTCTCAACGCTGGAGTAAGCGCTTCAATACTTCTATCAACTCTGTTTACCGGAAAGAACTCTTAATCCCTGCAAAAGATGCTTGCTCTCGTTCCAATTCGTATAAAGGGTTACTCCTTCTTTCAAAGAGAATAAGCTTCATCCTCTGCTGTCTCCGGTTGCTCTCCAAACACTGCGCTCTTTGAGGGTATTGAACTATTTCAAGCTTAATGAGTATGTTACCTTACCTGCACGGATAGAATTGATATAAAAACATATTCAGAAAGAGGTGGAGAATGCGGATGTCTATTTTGATTCTTGTTGCCGTATTGACTATGGGTACTGCCTTTGCCGGCACACTGTTTACAATTCCAGACGGGTCTGCCATGGCCACCGACTCCTATGTTGTCGTTTACAGGGCAGCAGACCATGTGGTAGCCTTTGGCACAGAAAGCAGCAAAAGCACCGTACTCGACACCGATGCTGCTGATCTGGGTGACTACGCTCTGGTTACGGTGAGAAACGACAACGGTATTCTCCAGGCAACAGAGCTGGGAGAAATGGTTTACAGAAATGGAAGAACCATTATTGTAAGGCTTGAAAGACCCCTTACCGGGGAATTCCTGCGAACCGATATTTTCATGGTTCAGCCCTTAAGAGAAGACCGGTCTCCCGGTACTCCTATTCCTATCCCTATGAGCGGGGGTTTCGACAATGCAGTCTCTGATATTGTCGCAGCAGTCAGTCAAGACAGTCTTATCTCCATAACAACCAATTATCAGAGCTATCTTACCCGTTACTCAAGCGCAGACGGCTACGATACTGCCTGCGAATGGAGTAACGACCGATTTCTCTCCTACGGGCTGGATTCTGAGATTAAGTATTTCACCATGGGTTACAGCTGCCAGAATGTTATTGCAACCCAGACAGGAACTGTACATCCTGATCAATACTGGATCATCTGCGGTCATCTCGACAGCACCTCCCCTCAGTCATCATCCAATGCTCCCGGAGCCGACGACAACGGAAGCGGTTCAGCAGGAGTAATGGAGGCAGCCAGGGTGATGAGCCAGTACGATTTTGAGTATACAGTACGCTACTGTCTCTGGGGCGGAGAAGAGCAGGGTCTTGTAGGAAGTGCTCATTTTGCCGATTCAGCTGCTGCAGCGGGCGATGAAATACTCGGAGTGGTCAACCTTGACATGATTTTCTACGGCCCTTCCCCCGACGATCAGGCCGAACTCCACTACAATACCGCTTCCCAGGGTCTGGGAGCAGCTTTTGATGCCATAAGCGATACCTATGTTCCTGCCCTTGTGAAAGTTGTTGCCGGTTCTCCCACAAGCGCCAGCGATCACGCCAGCTTCTGGAGTGCCGGGTATGCCGCCATGCTAAGCATCGAGAAGGAAGTCTGGGTTAACCCCTACTACCACCAGACTTCCGATGTTATCGCTAACTACATACAGTACTTCCCGTTCGGCACGAATATGGCAAAAGCGGCAATTGCAACAGTGGCATATCTTGCGGTTCCAATTGAAACAGGAATTGAAGAGAGCTCTCACTCCGAAGTGGTAAACCCTCTTTCAATGATTCTTTCTTCCAATCCCGTAACAACTGCTGCTTCCGCCTTTGTAACCATGCCTTCGCCGGGTACGGCACGGCTGAACCTCTACGACCTTTCCGGCAGAACCGTACTCAGCATTTCGGAAACACTTCCAGCCGGATCGAATGCTGTGAACATCGACCTGAATGATATCTCTCCGGGGATGTACCTGATAAGGGTTGAATTCAATGGTGAATCAGCTTCTTCCAGACTGGTTGTTACCGAATAGTCAGATCAGGGGGGGAAGGGAAGCCTTCTCCCCCTCTCTTTACTACAGCAGATAAGACCCTTGCAGCCTCAGCCATTTCCTCTGTGGTTTCACATCTCCCAGAACCCTGATCACAGCCTTCCAGAATACCTCTGAATGGTTTCTGTGCCTGAGATGAACGAGTTCATGGATCAGCACATACTCAACCACATCGGCTGGAGCGTGAACAAGCCTTCTGTTTATCATGATAACTCCCCTGGAACTGCAGCTTCCCCAGCGCGTTCGGGCGTTGCCGAGTCTTATTTTTGAGGGCTTGACACCAAACCCGGAGTGCTTTTCCATAACTGCCTCGGAAAAACTGAGAAGCCGGCAATCAAGCCACTTATTAACTGCCCGGGAAAGATCGTTTCCCGGCGGAAGACATGCAGTGAGAGTTCCATTCCTCAAAACCATTTCTTCTTTTCCCGACACTGACACCAGGCTCTGCAGCACCGGGTATTCTCCCAGTACAGAAACAACCGAACCTTCCGAGTATTCAGATGGTACAGAAGGCAGGGAAACTGAAGCGAAATATGCAAGTTTATTTGAAAGCCACTTCTCCCGGCTCTGAACAAACCCCTCAATTACCGTAATAGCGGTACCGGTTGGAGCGGTTACAATTACTTCTCCCGGAATTACTTGAAGCCTCAGCCTTTTTACTCTGCGACTGAATTGGAGCCTGTACGATATTTCTGCTGGCATTATCCTCCACTTGCACTGTTTGAGGAAGCATAATATCAAAGTTTGCCGGTGCAATCCAGTTTACTTGACATGTGCTGCTGCCGTGGACATTGTGAGTCAGTATTCCTTGGAAAGGCTTCAAATGCAAAAACTGACAGTGCATCCCGAACTCTGCACAGGCTGCCTGAATTGCCAGACCGTTTGCGCGCTGACAAAAGCTTCGCTGCACGAACGATCTGCAGCGGCTGTCAGGGTTGAACTTCAGGTGTTTTCAGGAAACAACACTATTGTTTTCTGCAGGCATTGTGAAACGCCGAAGTGCCTTGAAGCATGCGGTTCACAGTCTATCCACCGAAATGTTCACACCGGTGCTCTATACATCGGAAAGAGTTGCACAAGATGTGGAAATTGTGTTAAATCGTGTCCCTACGATGCAGTTTTTCAGAATAGTCCGGATAGTCTGCCTGTGAAGTGTGATCTTTGCGGAGGGGCACCCGCCTGCGCTGAAGCCTGCATTTTCAATGCAATTACCTATAAGAGAAGTTAAGTATGAATTATGGAGGATATGCCGGCAAACTGCTCAGAGTGAATCTTTCAACCCGCTCAATTGAGCAGCAGAGCACAGCGGACTACCTGCCGGACTGGTATGGCGGAAGAGCAATGGCTGCCAGAATTGCATGGGATGAGATCCCTCCGGGAACAGGTGCTTTCGATCCCGGAAATCCGCTTATCATCCTTACAGGACCCCTTACCGGCACTGCAGCTCCCTTCTCCGGAAGAACAACCGTCTGCGGAATATCGGCGCAGGGGCACCCTGTAGAATGGTACTCAAGGTCTTCCTTCGGAGGCCACTGGGGTCCAGAATTGAAGCATGCCGGGTTTGATGGAATAGTAGTAACAGGAAGAGCTTCTTCTCCGGTTTATCTTAAGGTAGAGGATAGCCGGTGCAGCATCGAAGATGCGAGAAGTCTTTGGGGATTTGGCATTTATGCAACGCAGAAACTGATAATGAACCAGTTGGGGCAGAACTGGAGAGTTTTTGCCACAGGCCCGGCGGGAGAAAACCTGGTTAGAATCGCCATTGCAGCCACTGAAACTGAAAGCGCCTCCGGCCAGGGAGGCTATGGAGCTGTAATGGGTTCGAAGAACCTGAAGGCAATAGCCGTTCATGGAACCCTTTCCATCGGAGTTGCTGACCCGGAGAGATTTACAGAAGTCTGCAGGCTTGTAAGAAGTGAAGCACACGGATCACATGGCTGGCCCCATACTCCGGAACTCGACCAGAACAAGGTAAAAAAATTCGGTCAGCGTTACCATGCATGCACACAGGGCTGTGCAGTAAGGTGCTATGACGCCCGTTTCTACACCACCGTTCCGGCTGTTCTCCAGAGGGGAAAAGTTCTTTCCGGCCAGGTAGATTGCATTGCCGGTTTGTTCCCCGGCTTTGAAGGAACCTTCTACAACTGGAAGCTAGGCTTCGAAGCAGGGTTCGAGATCGGGCAGATTGCGAATGATCTTGGGCTTAACCACTGGGAAATCCTGATAGGCCTTGTGCCATGGCTTCGCTACCTGAAGGAAGACGGAATTCTGAGCAGAATCGACGGGATGGAAATTGATCTGGACAATCCTGCATTCTGGGCATTCCTTCTAAATGGAATCGCCGCAAGGCAGGGTGAGTTCCGTTCAGCCCTTTCTGAAGGAACAGTAAGAGCCAGTGAGATACTGGGCATAGGAGGAGACCGAATAAAGCAGCTCTTCCCGGCATGGGGGTACGCCGGTCACTGGGACGGCCACGGAGACAGAATCAACTACATATTTTTCCCTTATTGGATAGTCAGTGCTCTTCAGTGGGCTGTAGACACTCGTGATCCGATTTCAAGCGCACACGGATACTGCCAGAACATCATGGGATGGAGCCGGATATGCTCACCCGAACACGGTCTGGAGTGGGATCGTATTCAAGAAGTATCGTCAAAAATATATGGAACGAAAATCTCCGCGGATCCTCTGGGTGAATACGCCGGTAAAGCTTTTCCAGCCTGGTGGCACGGGCAGAGATCGGTGATGAAAGATTCTCTCACCGTTGGAGATCAGGTATTCCCCCGTATCTACTCTAGAAAAACAGAAGACAATTTTGCAAGGGCAGGCGATATGGAAGGCCCGTCATTTGAAAGAAATATGTTTGCCTCACTCACCGGCATCCCCTGGAGCGATGCTGACATGGAAAAAGCGTCTGAACGGGTAATACAGCTGGAAAGGGCGTTGCTTGTAAGGAATTTCAACAGGTCAAGAACCGATGACGAATCCGTTATTCCTTATTATGAGAAAGCCGAACAGCAGACTAATCCTCTCGTGGGGTACAGAGTTGCCATGGATGCCGAGCGCTTCAGAAGTGTTTTAAGTGAATATTATTCCTTAAGGGGCTGGGATGAAGTCACAGGCAGGCCTCTGTACGAAACCATGGACAAGTTCGGCCTTGCGAAGGAGGCTAAAGAAATGGGAGACAGTCTTGGCGGATGTGATTGACCTGTTTGTTCCGGGCAGACTGTGCCTTTTTGGGGAGCACTCCGACTGGGCAGGAGAATACAGAAGCATAGATAGCTCCGTTGAAACCGGGCAGTGTGTTATCACAGGAACAGACCAGGGAATTTTCGGATCTGCCGAGTTGGCTTCTGACGGGCTTCATGTCACCCAGGTACTTCCCGACGGCTCAACAGGCTCTGTACAAAGGTACCCGGGAGACCCGGACCGGCTTGAAGAGGCTGCAAGAGCCGGACTTTTTGATTCCTACGCAGCCGGTACTGCCAGCGTTGTCATGCGAAAGTATTCCGTATCCGGCTTGAGGCTCACAATACACAAAAGAACTCTGCCCCTGAAAAAAGGTCTTTCCTCTTCCGCTGCTGTGTGTGTTCTTACAGCCAGAGCTTTCAGTAAAGTTTACAGGTTGAATCTTTCCGTACACGAGGAAATGGAACTGGCTTACAGAGGCGAGCTTCTTACCGGCTCTCAGTGCGGAAGAATGGATCAGGCCTGCGCCCTGGGCGGTGGTTCCGCTCTGCTCTCCTTCGATGGAGATGAGTTTTCCGTTAAACCTCTTTTCCCCGGGAAACCTCTCTTTCTGCTTATCATAGATCTGCACTCTGCCAAAAACACCCGCAGAATACTGAAAGAACTTTACGCATCTTTCTCCGGCGGCAACAGGCAGATAAGAGACGCCCTGGGCAGGGAAAATCACAGAATAACTTTCGAAGCCTGCAGGGCAATCGAAGCGGGAAACAGCCAGCGCATCGGAGAACTCATGACCGAGGCTCAGAGAGTTTTTGATGAAATGGTGGCTCCATGCTGTCTGTCGGAACTGAAGGCCGAAAAGCTGCACAGTGTGCTCGGCTGCAGTGCTGCAAAAACATATTCGTGGGGAGGAAAAGGAGTGGGATCTCAGGGGGATGGTACCGCTCAATTCATCTGCAAGGGCATTTCTGAAAGAAACAGGCTGAGGGATCTGCTTGAATCCGAACAGAATGTTACATGCTATAATCTTACAATGTGAACGAAAGAGAGGCGTATCCATGGATTATTTCAGAGAAAGAGATGGCATGTTTTATGGAAAAGCCATTGGGACACAGGGCTCTCGTTCTCCAGTTTTACGGCTGGTGGTGTCGCTTTTTTCTTTGATGATATTTGCATCTATTTTCTTGAGCATTCCACGGGAAGCCCAGGGGTTTCCGGACAAGGATGCCCTGATTCTCGGTGCTTCTGTTTTTGTTTTCGCAAACATTCTGGCATTTGCCCTGAGAAAAGCAGGATTTGCCACAGGTATGGTAGTCGATCAAACAAAGGGAACTTTAAGCTTCAGAATACCCGGTGGCCAGAGAAAAGCAGTCGGCATTGATACCATCGACAAAATCGTGCTTCAAACCCGAAGCGAGAAATCCGCCGTTATCATTCTGCTGTTCAAAGACGGAACCAGAACCCCGGTACAGATTTCCAGCAATCCTGTTCTTCTCAGGCAGGCGGCCGATGAACTTTCCGTGCTTACTTCTGTTACCGTCAGCGAAGAAACCACCTCAAAATTCTGAACAGACACCTGCAGGAAGTTTACCGCGCACCCTACAACAGGCATATTGCACCCATGAATTCACATAAGGAAAAAATAGGTGTATTCGATTCGGGAATCGGAGGCTTTTCCATTCTCTCCGAGATAATGGGAGTAATACCCTTCATGGAAATTGATTACATTTCCGATGATGCATTTGCTCCCTACGGAGAGAAATCCGATGAAAAAATAATTCAGCGCAGTGAACTGATAACGGACATTCTGCTTGAGCGTCGATGCTCGCTTATCGTTGTGGCATGCAACTCTGCTACTGCAGCTGCAATTGAATCACTCAGGGGAAAGTATTCCGGTATACCCTTTGTCGGCGTTGAGCCCTATATCAATGTTCTCAACCGGAATAATCAGATTCCCCTGATCAGAAAAGCAGCAGTTATAACTACAGCGCTCACCGGCAATTCCAGAAAATTCAGAGAGCTCAAACAGAGAATCGATCCTGAGGGCAGCATTCTTCACGTGATTATGCCCAACCTTGCCACTATCGTTGAAGAGATTCTTAATTCAGGATTGAACGAGATTCTTGAAGCTAAACTCGCAGCCGAGCTGCACCCGCTGCAAAGTATGCAGCTTAGTCATCTCATTCTTGGCTGTACCCACTATCCATTAATAGCGGGTCTTATAGAGAAGGAGCTGAAGCTGACAACGGTAAGCGCCGGACCTTTTGTGGCAAACCGTGTTAAGAGCCTTCTGTCTGTTTCCGGCAATGGAACCTGCTCGTCATTCTCCTTCCTCTCCACTCGCTCCATGTTATGGGAAGATAAAAACTCGGAATACATTGATGTGCTTCTCAGGTATTCCAGATAGTTCTGCAGAAATCTGATGGTGCTTCAAGGGAAGGCTGTTCTTGAAATTTGAAGACCTGATGGAAGATGAACAGAAATGCGAAGAGCTGGTGCGCGACATCTGCTCTGCATGTGGAATTGCATCCCCGGGAAAGCGCATTTACCCTGGGTCAAGAATTCTGTATGAGACAAGTCAAAACAGAATTGTTAAAGTTTTTCCCAAGGAGGAACCTTCATTCTGCCGTAACGAATCAGGGTATCTGAAACTGCTTCAGGGTAAACTGGGTGGGGTAACGCCAGAGCTTCTGGAAATCGGGGAATTTGACGGATACCCTTTTCTTGTGATGAAGAGAGTTAGCGGGCTGCCTCTGACAGCAGCATGGACTGAATTCAGGGAAAAAGATAAGAAGAGGTTTCTAAGAAATCTGGCTCTGCTTTTGAATGAGCTTCACAGCCTCCCGCCTGAACTCGCTCCCTGCGGGGATATTCAGTGGTGTGACTTCATCAGGAATCAGCTTGACAGGCTGGAAAGTAACCACAGAAAATACGGTCTGGAAGGCGAATGGACAGATAGAATCTGCAGGTTTATAGAAAAAGGTGAAGCCGTAGAGTTCATTTCCAGGAAAGTGATATGCCATACTGAATTGATGAGGGAACATCTTTTTGTAAGCGGATGCGGCAACAACATCAGAATCAGCGGGCTCATTGATTTCGAACCCTCCATGGTGGCTGTTCCGGAATACGATTTCTGCTCGGTGGGGCTTTTTATCAGCGCTGGAGAGAAGGGGCTGTTCAGGTATTTTCTAAAGTGCTACGGATATGATGGCAAGTCCGAAGGAATAATGAGAATGCTTCTCCTGCACAGGTACTCGAACATGAAGCGATTCATCTCAACCATCCCGGTTGCAGTTGAATCAGACAGCATCGAAAACCTGTGCAGATATTGGTACTGACAGCTGAGTTCAAAGAAACTGAGTGACTATGGATCAATCAACGGAATACGACACAAGCACCTCATCAACTGTTGTAACCACCGCTTCATAGCTCTGGGTGTACACATTTCTCACCCGACCGACATTAGGAGCGAAGTCTGTGACGTTCTGCAAAGTCTGGCCCGATTCAATCCAGTGGAATCCTATCTCCAGACAATCTTCAAAAGTGCCTGCAGGAACACTGACTGTTTCAGAAAGTGACAGTATTTCAGCGGTCATTGGTGGATCCTGCGAAAACTGCCAGGTAGCGCCAACCTGAAGTGGAAAGGGAACAAATGAAGTCGAATCGGAGCCGGTAAGACTGAGATAGCTGAAGAATCCCAGATCGGTTACCCTGACGAAGGTCGTAAATGTTGTGTCGTTGATGATGGTCTGTCCGGCAGTTTCCAGTGTATCGCACATGCTGATTTCCTGAATGAAAACATTGAAACCACTGCTGTGGGGAACCTCTCCGGTAATTTCGGTTACATTTTCCCCATTGATGGTACCCACCTGAATTCCTGCAACTGTCATGTTGCCCGACCTGCTGTATACCCACTGATTCCCCACAGAAAGGGGATAATACGAAGCATCGGAGCCGACCTGAGGACCAGTGGGAGAGCCACTGGTACCACATCCCGCAAACAGGGCAAGAACAACTAACCCGTGAATTATTTCTTTCACAGTACTCCTCCTTTATTGTTAATAACCTGTTGCACTCCTTAGAATAAGAAAAACTTCCTTTTCCGGCAATCGGGTTATGCTGTCAGTCTATTCTCATGTAAGTACTGCCCTTTGCTCCACACACCGGACATCTCTCCGGGGCTTCATGACCAATAGTGTGTCCGCATACCGGGCAGACAAAAAACGGATAGGTTCCATGGTCCTGCCCCAGAGAATCAAGCATTCCAGAGTAGAGCTCAGCATGAATCTCTTCAACCTGATTGGCAAATTTGAAGGATCTCAGAGCTTTTGCATTATCTTCATCCTCCGCATCGCGTATCATCTGCGGATACATATTGGTGAACTCGTGGATCTCACCGGAAACGGCTTCCTGCAGATTGTCTTTCGTTGAGCCGATACCGTTCATGGCCTTGAGATGTGCATGAGCGTGAACAGTTTCTGCTGCAGCTGCTGCTCTGAAAAGTTTAGCAGCCTGAGAGAATCCCTCGGAATCGGCCTTCTCTGCAAAAGCAAGATACTTTCTGTTGGCCTGAGACTCTCCGGCAAAAGCCGCTTTAAGATTGTCTATTGTTTTTCCCATTTCCTCTCCGTTCATACAGTGTGACTCCAACAACAATACATTCCGTTCAAGTTCCCATGAGAAGCCCCGGTCAAATCCCAGTGGACAGCACCGAAGGCTTTTCTTCTGAAACGCAGTAGTAAGTATCAGTACCTGTTTTATCTTTACAGCATTATGTCCGAAGGGGTGTGGCATGTCAAATCTCCTGTGCAGATACCGATTGTATAACATGAGTATGCCAGGCTGATAACTTGGGATGCTTAGTGTGGCTGACAGTTCGGGTTTCTGATTGAAACAAGAAGGAAGAATTTCCCGACGCACCAAAAAGAACCGGCCCGTTCCGGACGAAACGGGCCGGCAGAAGGTAGCTTTACTTAACCAGAGTCATTCTGGAAATCGCAGTTCCACCAGGTGTAACAGCTCTAACAAAATAGATACCGTTTCCGAGATTTTCAGGAATGCTCCACTGGAAGCTGTGAGAACCGGATGCAAGCTGTCCGCTTTGTATTTCGGCAACAGCCCTGCCGGCAACATCGAACACATTCAGTTCAACCTGCCCTGTTGAGGGAAGGAACAGGGAGAAACTGGCGTATGATGTTGCGGGGTTAGGGGAAACACCCGACAGGTAAGCTGCAAGGGGGTCGGTTGCGGCAGAGGTTTCCTCTTCGGTGCCCACAAGCTCAAGAGCGCCAAGAACGGCCTGGTAGATGTCTACCCTGCCTGCTCCGAAATAGTTGTCTTTCCCGGCAGCACCAAGATCGACGGAGGTCAGCTCCAGAAGAGAATCCATCTGCGCATTGGTCAGGTTCGGGTTGGCGCTGAGCATGAGAGCCATGCAGCCTGCAAGGTGAGGCGTTGCCATTGAAGTGCCGCTCATAGTGGTATAACCTGAAGGGTTGCTGTAACTGCAGCTTACAATATCCACTCCAGGACCGGAGATATCCGGGTCGATAAGACCTATGTCCGGCGATGTATCGGCATAATCATTCCACGGAGCGTCAAATTTCCAGGTCGAATAGCCGAGGCTCGAGAAGCTGGCAAGATTGTCGTTGGAGTCTGTAGCCCCTACTGTGATAACAGCAGAGAGACCGCCTGATGTTGTCTGATCAGGATGAAGCCATGGTGGAGGGCAATCGCCGGGGGTACGGATATCGCCGTAGGTGCCGGGATTTCCAGCTTCATTACCTGCGGCGATAGAGTGATGAACTCCGCCTGCAAGAACATTCTCCTCAACCTCGCGCCAGGTCTGACGAACAGGGTTCTGGCTCTGGGGCCAGCCGAGAGAGGTGGAAATAACATCGGCACCATGTTCTACACTGAATGCAAAAGCATCCCAGACATCCATCTCATCGCTAAAGGTAGTTCCTACCCGCAGAGCCATTATTGTGGCATTGGGCGCTACACCGCAGGTTGTGCCGGCATTGCCGTTACTGGCAACCGAACCGGCGCAATGAGTACCATGACCGGCCTGGTCCATGGGATCAGCGTCGTTATCGGCGAAATCCCAGCCGTAGTGGTAACCCGCAGCAGTGTCGTGCCACATCTGGTTGTGAAGATCAAGGTGATTGTAGTTTACGCCTGTGTCAACAACACTTACGATCACTCCCTGACCCTCGTATCCGAGAGCCCACACATCGGGAGCATTGATTTTATCTACTCCCCAGGCATTTGCAAGCCTGAGTTCCTCATCAGAAGGTTCGCGGACATCAACAGGTTCAATAAGAATGTTTTCGTAAGTTTTAAGGGCAACCCAGGCAACATCATCCCTTGAAGCAAGCTGCAGAATCACATCAGGTGTGGCATTGCAGCTGATAACATTTGCAATCCAGTTGGTTCTGATTTCTGCAACGCTGCTTGAGGAAAAGCCTTCGAGCTCTGCCAGCAAAGGCTGCTGAGCAGTTCCAGCGAACTCTTTCAGCACTTCGACAGCGAACTCCCGCCTCTGGTCAGGCGTCATGTTTTCAGCGACTGCGTTGATATAGTTCAGATCTGCTCTGCCTACCGGCTTGATAAGCACCGGAATGAGCTGGTCATTTCCCGCAAGCGCAATCTCTTCGCGAAGAATCTCGGTAATACTGCCTGCGGTAGCCATGCAGGCAAGCAAGACTGTAAGGATCAAAAGAATTCTCATGCTGTTCCTTTCACGGTGAAATACAGTTATCCAACGTTGACGACGCATAAACGTAACACAGTATCATTCAGTCACATACATCAGTCTATGGAAGTATTGCCCAAAAAGAGAAAGGACGCAAGTGGGCGATTCGCTTCGTATACAAATACGCGAATTGCCGCCGAAAAGGTCAAACAGCAGTGTAGAAAGAAAGCTTTCCAGGCTTATCACCTGGCGGAGGAGGTGGGATTCGAACCCACGGTCCCCCAGAAGAGGACAACGGTTTTCGAGACCGCCCCATTCAACCGCTCTGGCACCCCTCCGCAGGGAGTCGGAATATAAATGGATTCAGTTATGGAGTGTGAGCTTGGGGTATCACAGCAAGAAGAACCATGTCTCTGGAACCGGTATTCTCCAATGAGTGGGATTCTCCGCTTACAGTGAGAATTGAAGAGCCGGCGGAAACTGAATACTTCCTCTCGCCATCGTAAACTTCCCCTTTCCCTTCAAGAATGTAGTAAATCTCATCCTCATCAATGTGCTGATGCAGGCCGATGGAGGTTCCGGGAACAAGCCGCAGCCTTGCACACAAACGCACCGGAGCATTGAACTCTTCTGAAGAGAAAAGCGGTTCAATCTTCACTGTACCCCTGCCTGCAAACAGGTTTTTATCAAGCACCTGAGTTCCTTTTTCTCTGATTATCATATCACTCTACATTCCCTTCATTCAGAGGGCAGCCGGTACACTTCGGCACCGGCCTGCAGTACTGTTTTGCACATTCGACCACCAGGGCATGATACTCCCTGAACATTTCCACATCGGGGCTCAGACTGCTTTGGAACAAGTTCTGTATTTCACCGTATCCTGTTTTCTCTCCGCAAAGCCGGTGTCTGCTCAAAATTCGTTTTGTGTAGGCATCCACAACAAAAACAGGCCGTTCGAGAACATACAGAAGTATGCAGTCGCAGGTTTCCGGGCCAATGCCATTAAGAGAAAGGAGTTCTTTCCGCAACTTTTCAGTACTTCCCTCAACTGACCCGGCAGATCCATCCCAGCCCAGAGACAGCATGTACTCTCCCGCTCTTTTCAGGTAGACAGCCTTTCTGCGGTAGGTTCCGCTTCCTTTTAGAACAAGGGCAAGATCCTCTTCAGAGAGCTTTGCAAATTCTCCGGGGGTAAGCAGATTCTCCTTCTTCATCCTCTGAATTACTGGAACAACACTGTTCCATCTGGTGTTCTGCGCCAGAATACAGCCAATGAAGTGTTCATGAGAAGAATCTCCAGGCCACCAGCCTTGCGGGCCGAAAGCAGAATACAGAGATCTGTAAAGACTGCTGAGATCCATTCAGCGCAGACCCCTCTTTCCCTCTGCTACACCGTGGTGCCCCGATCAAGCTCAGTGGCAGAAACGTGTAACTTCCAACCGAATAGACTCCTCTTAAAACAGAAGACAAACATACAACGCCAGATATCCGTTTTCCTATGAAATGTTAATGTTCACCGGGATAATAGGATTGCTCGTTCATTAAACACTGAGTATGCTTATACATTGGTTTTTAACGGGAGAGTATATGAAAACAGGGAAAACTATAATCACAACTGCAATTGCTCTAGCTGCTCTTGTTGCAGCGTGCATTTCTGAAAATCAGAACCCTTTTGACCCTCCAGCCAGAATCCAGTCAAGTAGTCTTCTTGTGGACACCGGTTTTACTGCGGGGTCTTTTGGCAGCCCTCCAGGACCTACCCTGGGAGAATATGCCGCATTCACAATGCACTGGACTGAATCTGAAGGTGCACAGTTCTATGAAGTTCGCGCCTCGGAACAACCAATCAATCCCGGTAACTGGTATGATGCAATTGTGGTGGCAATAGTGTCTGCGCCTGCTGACAGTGCAGTTGTATCAGTCAATGTGATAATTCAGAGCGAGCCCTGTATAGCATGCGGAATGTGCCTGGGTGTCTGTCCAATGAACGCAATATCGATCCAGGGAGGCTCCGCCGTCATTGACTATGAAAGCTGTACTTCCTGCGGATTCTGTATGGATAATATCTGCCCGGTGGATGCGGTAACCGGAACCAGGACAGGAACAGACTACTTCTTCGGAATACGGCCATTTTGGGGAGACAACAATCCTTCAACCGAGATTGCTGTGACTGAAGACTCCCGAAGGTTGATCTTTTACAACGGATACTATCTGTTCGGACCGGAATGTCTTCCAAATACCTGTCAGCTATGCCCCCCGCAGACAGATAGTCTTGGCAGCTTTGGAGGATGCCACATAATAGAAGATTACGGGGATGCCGGCAGAACAGATTTCACCGGTTATGGTTGCACATCAGATGCTATCTGGCAGGATACTATCCCTTCAGGTCCTGTTCATAATATGGTTTATATTGATTACGAAAAGTGCACCAGTTGCGGAGTATGCTTTTTTGAATGCCGGGGATTTGGGGGGGTTGGTTCCCTTATGCACAGAGTTGTATCATCAGAATGGATACCCGATCAACCGCTCAGACCCTGAATCCTCCGTAGCAGCCTTCTTTGTTTCCCGAAACGCTTGTTTCTGCAGAAAACTGGAACCATAGTACGCTGTTGGATGTACAGAGAAAAAGTAAGAACACATATTAACATATTGGAATTTACCACAGATGGAGGCTAATACCGTGAAATGGCATTTAATCAGTTTGCTGGCTGTTGTTATTCTTGCATCAGCTGCCGCGTGTTTGAGTGACGCTGCGAATCCGGTTATGCCCGGTGGTCTCTCTGCAAGTGTTCTCTCCGTTGATGAAGGTTTCACTGCCGGCGCAGTGGATCCGCTATGGGGATACATGCGCGGGGAATTTTCAGCATTCACCGTTCGGTGGACACCGGTAGAAGATGCGGCATTTTACGAGATTCGCGGCTCTGAACAGCCCATAACAGTTGAGAACTGGAACAATGCTATTCCCATGGCAGTTGTTCAGGCACCGGCTGATTCCGCCGACGTTTTTGTAAAGGTCGAGGTTCAGACTGAACCCTGCATCGGATGCGGGTTGTGCGAACAGATATGCCCCATGAGCGCCATTACCGTTCAGGGGGGCGTGGCTGTTATAGACTATGATCTGTGCACTTCTTGCGGACAGTGCATGGATGTGTGCCCTGTAGATGCCATTACAGGAACAAGGTTTGCTGTAAATTATTACTTTGGTATAAGGGCGTTTTTCGGAAACGATAACCCGGCATCAGACATCTCCGTTTCCAGCAACGCCTGCAGGCTGATTTACTACAACAATCACTACAGCTTCAATCCCACAAACAGTTGCGGGCTGTGCACTCAATCGGAAGATACCCTCGGCTGTTTTGGCGGCTGTTACGTAATTAACGATTACAAAGATGCCGAGAGACTTATTTTCACAGGGTCTGGATGCCCGGTTGATGCAGTATGGCAGGATACTGTAGGCGCAGGTACAATTCCCAACATGGTATATATTGACTACAATCTCTGTGTAAGCTGCGGGCAGTGTCTTCTCGAATGCTGGAACTATCAGCAGCGAATCAACCCTGATCCGATGTCCTACATTGGCCTGCGGTCTTTCAAGCGAATGGTAGTGCCTGCAGGATGGGTTTCAGATCAGCCTTTGCGGCCATAACAGACTTTAGAAATTCAGAGAGGAGGGCCAGTTGAAAAGTGCAGCAATGATTCTTGTCGTAGCACTCGCTGCGATTGCCGGGGTTTTCAGTATCACATGGGGTCCTGTCGAGGGCGACTTCTCAACGTTGGAAATCAGAGCGAATGGAGCTGTTCTTCAATCAGTTGAGGCTGAAGACGGAGTTTTCCCGGAGAGCGGCGAGCTTGTTCAAGCCTATTATGTCATGCCTGAAAGCTGCATCGGCTGCGGGCTCTGCATAAGCTCCTGCCCAGTTCAGGCTATCTCCATGAACGATTGCAGAAAGGCCGTTATTGATTCCGGGCTTTGCATCAACTGCGGATTGTGTGCAAGCAGTTGCCCGGTTTCAGCAATTAAGGCGCTGGATACTGCGGATTGCAGTTTGTACGGAATAGATGCCGAAGGCAATGCAGAGCTGCTTCAAGAGGGATTTGAGGTAGATTGATGATTAAAAAATGGATGTTGATACTGTTACTTGTTGTTGCCGCTGCCGCAGCAACAATCAGGTACAAAGTTGAACCTGATAAGTGCAGCGGATGCGGAGACTGCGAAGTAGTCTGCCCCGTAAAAGCCGTAACTATTGAAGACGGTAAATCACACATCAACCCTGAAACCTGCATAAGCTGCGGACTTTGCCAGGGGGTGTGCACCTATGACGCGATTCACTAGGCTTTTCTTGCTTGCAGCTCTTGCTTTTACCGTAGTTGCTGCCTGCGATGGTCCTCTGGCTTCGGCACTCCTGACCCTTGATGCCAGCAGATGCATAGGTTGCGGTGAATGCGAAGAGGTCTGCCCCTACGGAGCAATTGAAGTTATCGACGGAGATGCCGTCATCAATCCTGAACTCTGCCACCAGTGCAACAGATGCATTGAAGCCTGCCCGGAAGGAGCGATATACTAATGAAATACTTCGCTGTATTGCTTCTTGCGGTCACTGTTGCTTTCTCTCTTGGTTTTGAAGAGTATGTACAGTTGAATGCTGTTTCTGATAGCATAAACTACGGTGATGGGCTGCGCAAAGATGTTCTAGCCGGTTTCAGACTTACCGGAGGCAACTGGGATATTACTCTCGCGGAAGACTGGGTAACAAACGGGGAAGGCGCTGTTCTGCCCCGGTTCTACAGAAATCATTCTGAAACTCACCTTGAGAGCAGGATAACATTCGGCAGACTTACGGTTAACCCTGAGCTTCAATATGATATGGATCTGGACAGCGCAATGGTGGTGCTGCCTCTTTCTCTTGGAGAAGGCTACAGAAACTCATCACTGCAGCCTGCTCTCACGGTTTCCTGCTCAATTGCTGATGCCTTTGAACTCACCGGTACGGGGCGGTACTGGCTGAGAGATATCGCAAGCCTTAACTCCGACATAGACACCGAGTGGTCGGAAACCAGCTACGGGGGTGATGTGCTGTGGCATACACCCATTGGCGGTTATCTCTCCGCTGGCGGTGTTTCCTATCAGACAAAGCTGGATGCCCTGGATTACGATCACAGCTGGTCCAGGGTTGATGTTTCTGCAGGCTATACCCCTGTTTCGTTTCCTGCCATGACAATTCTCAGCGCTGAAGCAGAGTATTCGCTCTACAACGGAGAAGACTATTCAGGGTCTGGCCTGCCGGACAGATTCACCGCCAGGCTCAGAGCAGTCCAGAATATTGCCAGGAATGTAACCTGCAACATCGCCTTCAGCCAGGCTGCCGATTTCTATGAGAATGAAACCCGGTTCGGTCCTTTCCAGAGTGCCGTCAGAACCCGTTTCAAGTTCGGCGGATGGGGCAGCGTTCCCTCATCTGTTACTCTCAGCGGGCAGCTTACCGAATCCTTTGTTACCACAAGACTTGGTGAACTTGAGGGGCGAATCGGTTTGTACGGCGGTATTTCCGCACTGGTAACAGGCAAACTCTGGTATGGTCCCAGTTCTGTTGCCGGCACTGGTGGTTACAGAACACGCGAAACTATTGGAGGCGGGCTGGAATTCCGGATGCAGAATGGCCTGAATACCTTCCTTGTTTTTGAGAGAGAAGCTTCAAACCTCTCCCCCAACGACGTATGGGGCAGGATCAGAGGAGGCGTTGGCTTCTACCCTGCCGCCAGGTAAAACTATCGGGAACGAATCCTGCCGCGGCTGTTATCTTAGAGGTAACAGCCGCGGTATTCTTTACAAAGAAGAGGAGTATCATCAATATGTTCACCGGACTTGCAGAGGGAGCCGGTCTTGGGCTTGCTACCGGGATTTCGTGCCTTGCTTCCTGTGGACCCGTTTACCTTTCCTATCTGCTGAGTGAGCAGCGCTCAGGCAAACAGGCATTCACCACTATCCTGCTTCTGAACCTGGGTAGATTTTTGTCGTACGCCGCTTTCGGAGCAGTTATGGGTCTTGTCGGCGAGTCCATTCCCTCTTCCGTCAGAATACCCCTCACCTTCTCGGGTTATGTGCTGTTCTCTGTTTATCTTGTTGTTTCGGTGGTCAGGGTCAACAAAGCCTGCGGAGGGTGCAATGTTCCAAAATGGATGAAGCTCACTAAAAGCCCCATGCTTCTTGGCGTTCTGACCGGTTTCTCTATTTGTCCTGCATTTCTCATTGCTCTTACAAGTGCATTTCACTCCAGTGGAGCCCTTCAGGGAGCAATGCTTTTCACAGGTTTCTTCCTGGGCACCACGGTCTATATGCTGCCTTTCGCTTTGTTCGGCCTGTTCAGCAGTAAGAAATGGCTCAACAGTGTCGCAAAATACGCTGCGATTTTTGTAGCAGTGTATTTTGGCATTCAAGGAATAAGAGGGCTTGCCGGCTATTTCATGAAGCCTGATGAGGTTATTATCGATCAGACAGGCGCCGGCAGTTCTGTCGCAGTGTACAACGCCATAAACGAAGATACACTTTACATTCTCACTTTCCCTGATATTGCCGGAGACATGGGTGCAGAATTGTTCACTGATATGCAGGGAGCACAGGGGCCCGCTTTGCTGCTGGTACAGTCCGACACGGCAAACTGGGAGAGTGCTGTACAGTCAATTCCCGAACTTGCAGGGGTCATTGCACCCTGGTGGATGGATTTCCGTTCAGGGGTAGACCTTTCCGCATGGCAGGAGAGTGCAAACTCCCTGGCCGGTCGACGGCGATTCAGGCTGTTTGCAATAGAGTATGAACCCTATAGTTCCGAAAGAGCCGGAATAGTGTACCAGTATCTCGCCCGATACAGTTTCAGATGTGATCCCGATTCGGGATTCACCTTTCTTCTTACAAGCGAAACAGGTTGCAGCACTTCTGACTGCGCCACATGCCCGGCCTTCGGAAACAACTGACGGAAGGATTACTTCATGCCATCAAAAGCTGGTTACGCTGGACCCGGAATCAAATCAGACATTCTTGTAGAATTTTCTCCGGAAGGAGACTGCCTTGCCCTCACGGGTTTTACCCCTGAACAGCAGGAATCTGTCAGAAATACGGCTGAAAGACTTGAAATAAACAAAGGCACAGTAACCGGAGAAGACTGCGGCGCAAAGCCATGGGTGGCCAGCGCAAGGTTTGAGGCCGCTGTAAGAAAAGAACTGGGAGATAATTTTCTTCCACTCTGTCCCGCCGGGAACTGGACGGTGCAACCTTCCGACAGGCCAAGAAGAAGCCGGTTGTACGCTCCCGGTAATAATCCAAGATTCATTCAAAATGCAGCAGAAGCCCACGCAGACGGCATCATTCTTGATCTTGAAGACAGCGTTTCACCAGACAGGAAAGACGAAGCAAGAATACTGGTAGCCTACGCGCTGGCAAACACCGATTTCGGCAATACTGAAGTGATGGTTAGAATAAACCAGGGCGATGCCCTGGCAGACGACCTGAACTGGATTGTTCCTCAACCTGTACAGCACATTCTCATTCCGAAAGTCGAGCTTGCCGAGGAAGTTTCAGCAGTGCGGGATATGGTTGAAACTGTTATGGACCTTTGCGGCAGAACAGCCTTCCCCTGGCTTATGCCCATAATTGAAAGCCCCCGAGGAATCCTGAATGCCCTTTCAATAGCTGATTCCGTACCTGAAATGGCCGCCCTCACCCTGGGCCTGCAGGATCTCTCGGCTGAAATGGGAGTGATGCCCACCCAGACAGGTACAGAGAGCTTCACCGCAAGAAGCATCGTTGTGCTTGCCGCGAGAGCCGCCGGTTTGCAGCCCATTGATACGGTCTACACAGATGTGAAGAATGACGAGGGTTTAAAGAAAAGCATTCTTGAGGCAAAAACCCTGGGTTTTGTAGGCAAAGGGTGTATTCACCCCTCGCAGGTAAAGCCCGTTGAAGATGGATTCATGCCTTCGGATGAGCAGATCGAGAAAGCCCGGTTAATTGTTGCCGCAATGAAGGAAGCTGAAGCCGGGGGACTCGGTGCAATTGCTCTGGGCTCTAAAATGATAGACCCGCCGGTTGCCCGTCAGGCTATGGCACTGCTTAAACTGATTGGTGAATAGATTCGAACAGAAATTTCCGGGAATCTGCTTTTTTCCACAGGGTACCCTCTATTTATCGAATTCCTCGTCTGAATCAATTTCAGGCTGTGCCTCTCTCACTCCTTTGATTCTATTCCAGAGAGTCAGCCTTGAGAAGATGGCGAGAGCTGCTCCATAGAAACACAGGTACTTGCAGAAGAATCTTCTTATGTAAATAGCAAGAATAATTGTGACTCCGGCGATGATCAGACTTCCGGAGAGGAACAGCGTGAACATTGTGTGGAAAGGGTCTATTGAACAGAATGGAACTCGCCAGTTCATGGATATGACTTCAAATCTGTTAAGAAGTATCAGAGCAATCAGCGCAAAGAGAATCAGATAACTAAGATACCTCAGCCTGCAGTGAACTTTTCCAGAGGGAGAAAACCTGCCAGGAAGGTGTATACTGTATAGAAATTCCTGCACAGCACCCATGGGGCATACCCAGCCGCAGAAAACTCTGCCGAAGAACGCGCTGAAAACAAGCGGAAGCAGGAAAATAAACAGGCCGCTGAGACCGAGGAATGCAAGGCCCTCGGCCGTAAAAGCATACTGAAAAGTGCCCAGTGGACAGAAACAACCCTGAACACCGAAGCCCAGAATCATAAGGGACACACCTCTAACAACATGATGGGCAGAATTCCTTCTGAGTCTGTCTTTCAATCTGATACCGTAAAACCTTCTTGAAAGCCATGTTGAAACTGCAAGAAGAATCCCGAGAGAGAGCAGTATGATGTTGATACGCCTCTGCCCGCCGGCTGGATTGGAACATGTTGTATTGTATGTGACCCCATACCAGTGAGGGCACAAAGCCAGGGAATCGGGGCACGCTCCCTCGGGTGGAATACCCAGAGGGCAGCCGATTATCGATGGAGTTTCCAAACCGCACAGCGTATCTAGAACAGCGCAGACCGTGGCGGGATTATCGCACCGTCCGTCTCCGTTTGCATCTCTGTACAAAGCGCACGAGGGGCTTTCTTCGAAGCATGCCTGGTCTATAGTATAACCCAGCGGGCATGTATACTGTTCAACCGGCAAAGCAACTTCCGTCTGGTCAATAGAGTCGGTAGAAGTTTCCTGCGGATCAATTACAACTTCCTCAGGCTCTGTAATTTCCGGCTGCTCTTCTTGAGCAGGTTGTTCTATAACAATTTCTTCCGGCTGCTGAACTTCCCGAACAGGCTGGGGCCCCGGGTTGTCGCACCGTGCGTCTCCGTTTGAATCGGTATAAAGGGTGCACCTTGCGGAACCCTGCTCGCATGCTTCGGCAGGAGTAAGGCCGAATGGGCAAAAGGGATCGATTATTTCCGCTGCGTCTGGTTCAATGTCAGGCTCAATGTCTGGCTCGGTGTCTGGTTCCGGGGTAGCCTCTTCCGGTTCCTCTACAGGCTGGGGGCCCGGGTTGTCGCAAAGACCGTCTCCGTTTCCGTCCAGGAAAAGAGCGCAGGAGGGGCTTTCAGCGCTGCAGGCTTCTTCAGGAGTAAACCCCAGCGGGCACTGTGCAAACACAGCTGATGCCAGCACAAGAATTGCTATAAAATGCTTCAACTACCCCTCCATGCGCTCTGTCTGTCTTAATTGAAAGTAGCCTTTATCCCGGCGAATGTAATCTGCTCCAATGCATAAACTCCTTCCAGGCGAAGGAAAGAGCTGTCTCCAAATGTATCTCCGGTTGCTTCGCCGTAGGCTCCGCTTACAGAGGCAACACCCGCAGTAACATAGCTGTAAGAGTAAAACTCATCTTCCCCATCGGGCCATGCAATATCTATAATGAGATTGCCATTGGCAGGATCGTAGAAGAATGGTGAATCCAATACAAGGGCCGTCCATGGAGAAGTAGCTGTAACTGTGAAATTACTTGGCCTGGAAAACACCCTTATTTTTGTGCCGCTCACATAGTTACTTTCATAGTTGGCTCCCAGTTCCGTGCTGGAACAGTAACCCATATCTACATACAGCTCAAAGAAAGTTGTGGAAGCGCCCGTTCCTGCAACAGGGTTGAAAGCAATCGAACTGATGGTCATGGCTTGGGAAAAAGAACTGGCCGGCACTATCAACTGATAGCGAAGAGACGCAGTTCAATTTGCACAGAATGGCTTGTTGTTGGGAAACTGTGCGGAACCAACTTCAACAGATGCTGCAAGAAGCAGGGGAACCGCAAGCAAAAGCATCAGAAGTGATCTTTTCATCTCAATGTCCTTTCATTCCGAAAAATTGCTTTGTTTACAAACATTCCTTCTGGATTTCATGAAACTATAAAACAACCCGTTTCATTGAGGTAGTCCCCCTTCAGGACAATGAGCAAGAGGAAAAGTTCCTCTCGTCTTAAATACAGGGCTTGACAAAACGAAATATTTTGAGATATTTGCACTCCTTGAGTGGCCCGGTAGTTCAATTGGTTAGAGCACCGGCCTGTCACGCCGGAAGTTACGAGTTCGAGTCTCGTCCGGGTCGCCAGGGAAAAAAACAGCGGGGCAGAGATGCCCCGTTTTTTTGTGTACACCAATCGGAAGAACAGGCGGGGTTGACATGAAACAGGTTTTCCTGCAGGTTTCAGCAAGGGTTTCCAGAAACAGTTTGTTTTTGTGTTTCTCCTGCCGGCCCGCTTCCCTGGTATCCTCCCTCTTTACCTTGCAAGCACCGGTTATCCCGCTCCCGCCCGGGGGCGGGTTTTTACATTCTGTTACAATTCTCCTTCCATAGAATACTGTATATTCAATCCTCGAAGGCCCTTAAGATTCGCATATTCATCAGGAGCATTAAAATATGAAAGTTATCTTTGCAGTAGTACTCACTATTGTTCTTATTGGGTGTAACTCACCAGAACAATCACAAGCTGATTCTCCTGATGTTTCAAATGCAGAGGGAATCCTGGAAATTGAAAACGAAATCGGCATAGAACTCGGAGATTCCAATTATGTATTCGGCATTATCGAGGATGTTGATTTTACAAGCAGTGGAAACATTGCCGTACTCGACACGCAGAGAAAGAAGGTCAGGCTGTTCTCCGTACAGGGTGAATATTTAGGCGAGTTCGGTGGAGAAGGCGAAGCCCCGGGCGAATTTTTAAACCCAAGCGGTTTAGCCTGTTTGAATGATGGAAGAATAGCAGTTACAGACCCTTTCAGCAGAGAGATAGAGCTGTTTGGTGCTGATCTTTCTTACTCAGAAACCATCTCAGATTTTTCATCAAGAGCACCTTTCGTTATTACCTCTGCTGGAAGCGGCTTTGTCGGAGAAGAGGGCGGCTTCAACAGGGATGAGGGAATACTCACCACCTCTCTGGCATTCCGCCGGCTGGATCCTGATTCAACACAGGTTCTGTATGAGGCCGAGGTCAGTTTCTCACCTGAAGATATGGCAGCAAGGATGATGCAGCCTTCTGCGGGGCTCACTGCAGACAACAGTAATGTTTACTATGCCCCGCCCCTGTCTGAGGTCTACTCGGTGAAGGTGTTTCCGCTGAACGGGGCAGAACCCTATTCTCTCTCTTACCCTGATTATTCCCCTCTTGAAAAAACTTCCCGGGATCTTGAAGCAGACATGCAGGCGTATGAAGACAGAATGCTGGCCATGGCGTCTTCAGGGCATGGACGCAGATTTGCGGGAACCGATTATGAACCTCCGAGGGAATACTATTCAACAGGTGCAATAGGTGTTGACAGCATGGGAAACATCTGGGTACAGCGAGGCTGGGAAGCTAACCCCGTATTCGACATTTTCCCACCCGAATCAACAGTGCCTTCGCAAACCTTCATTGCAAATCCGGATCTTGAATTAGCCGGTTTCACTTTTGTTATCACTCCGTATGGTATAGCGGCCTTTGACTCTGATCCGGCAGACTATCCAAGGGTTTTGATACTCACCGTATCCAACTGAAACCCACTGTATTCCGTTGACCCCACATCTCCCGCCGGGTAGATTGCCGGAGAGTTTATCAGGGTGTTCATTTAACTGAGGAGGGATAATGCGGCATCTTCTGCTTATCTGTACAGCTGCACTTTTTGCCGGTGTTGCAGGCGCAGGAAACATTGATATTCTTGGAGTTAGAAGCGCAGAGTATCTTATGGAGCTATCCAGGAATGCAGTTACCGACTGCGCAGACGGTGCAACATACAATCCTGCAGGGCTTGCGTTCATGGAAGACGGTTTACATCTAAATTTCAGCGGGCACTACATCGGGAAAGACTACACTATTACAGGAACTTTTCTGGGTGCAGCCCAGGAAACAGAAACTTCCACAACAAAGCCGACCCCCTTCGTACCCAATTTCTATGCAGTGTATAAATCAGGCGCTCTGGCTGCATTTGGTGGATTCACAATACCTGCGGGCGGTGGAAGTCTCGACTATCAGGATGGCCTGTTTTTAATGCCCAAACTTCAAACCCTTCTTGTTCAGGCTCAATACGGCCCTTCTCATTTTGCAGTGCTGAACCAGGGCACAATGGAGGGTGGTTCATATTACTATGGCGGGCTTGCAGGTATTGCTTACGCTTTTACCGACCAATTAAGCGGAGCCGTCTCCGGCAGATATACAGTGGGGCATCGGAACTACAAAGGCTCCGGCTCTTTTACTGTCATAGACGGAGCTACGATGCAGCCTGTTGGAACCACCTCCGCAACCCTTGATGTTGAAAGATCCGCCTCCGGATTCTCCGGCCTGATAAGCTTTGATTACAAACCCTCGGAGGCGCTCAATCTTGCACTGAGGTACGAGACGGCAACAGCTCTGGATTTTGAAGCAACAGCCAATAGTGCATCATCATGGGAAGTTTTCATGCCCTACCTGGCGAATGGAGCGATGCAGAGAAGAGATCTCCCGGCAGTAGCAGCTGTCGGAGTAACCTTCAAGCTGAATCCCAGACTGCGTCTGGGAGGATCAGCAAATTACTACTTCATTGAAGCAGCCGATCAGGGTTCTGACGACGGCATCAATGATGCATACGGAGACGGATGGGAAGCCAACATCAGCGCCCGCTATCAACTTTCTGACAGTGTAGACGGTGCTCTCGGATACAGCTATTCAAACTACGGAGGATCTGACTCCACATATACCGATCTGGAGTTCAACATGAACGCCGGTCTTCTCTCGGGAGGGGTGAACTGGACGGCTACAGAAGTGTTTGATTTCACGCTTGCCGGTGGATCTACCTTTTTTGGCAAAGGCATCGGAACCGGTACCTATACCGGCGAAACATTCGAGAAAAATGTGTTCTTCGTTGCTCTTGGGGCCAACGCCTCTTTCTAGGTTTTACATCACAGCGTTTAAGGGGGGCCAGGCGCTCCCCTTTTCGTTACAATCAGTTACACCTAATTCATCTTTGCGATTCTTCTTTCTTTCATAACATCTCCGTTCATTGAACAGCATCATGAAAGGAGACCATAATGAAAGCAAAGAATACGATTATTGGAGCCCTTGCAGCAGTACTGCTGCTGACCGGAACAGCAACCTCTCAGCCGGAAGCAAACTCCCGAGGACACATGCGCTCAGGAGATATGGGAGAGCAGAGACCGGGTAACCCCGGGGGTGATTTTTTTCAGAACATGCTGCCGATGATGAGGATGCTTGATCTCTCGGATGATCAGCGTAATGCAATTTCCGAAATAGTGCAGAGTGCCAATGATTCGCTTGAAGCCATCAGGGAATCAAATGAACCAGGCAGCCACCGGGAGGAATTTCTGCAGTTGTTCTCGGCATCAAGCATCTCTGTTTCGGAAGTAGAGAATCTTCTCAATGATAGAATTGAGCAGATGAAACAGGCTAATGCTGTTATTGCGGAAGCCCTGGTTGATATTCATGGTATTCTAACCACCGAACAGCTTGCTGCTCTTGCCGCACTTGATCCCGATGCCCTGGAAATGAGAGGAAACAGCCTGGGAAGAGGGCCTGGCAGCCGGAATACAGAAATGGGCGTACACCCGCCCAGATAACAGCTGCTGGCTGCAAGAAAAAGGGAAGGCTTCACGGGCCTTCCCTTTTTTCATATTTTAAGGAGAAGGAGGGATAATGTATTTTGGTAATCTGACCGAGATAAAGAAAGCGGCAGTTCTGGCTGCTGAACGGGAGGGCATTCCTTTCTACATACTGTGCAGCCCGTCGAAAAAGGAAAGGAATTATACAGCTGTTTCCTCCATGGCGTTCGGCCTGCCCGAAGGGTTCTACATAGAGGAAATGATTGAGCCGGAACATGAACAGACCGAGATGGAACCTCCCGAGAAAACAAGTACCAACGGATTTTAAAAAAGGCCACCGGTTTCCCGGCGGCCTTTTTCTGTACATGAATCTACTGGTGCAGAACCATCATTCTTGCAGATGCTGAACCGGTTTGTGCGCTTATAACTATACTGTAGCATCCAGTTGGGAGAGTTGAAGCATCAAAACCCACGGTTCCCTGTCCCTCTCCAAGAAAACCCTGATGAACGGTTGCTGCAATTCTTCCGCTCAGGTCAAATACAGAAATATCTGCCTGCCCTGCAGAGGGCATTGAATAGCCGACAGAGCAGTTGCCATAAACAGGGTTTGGGCTGGGAGAAGAGATAACAGGAGATGCAGAGTATGCTCCTCCGCCTTCCTCTTCAATTCCCATCTGACCGGCAATAAAGCGGAGAGCAGGATCGCCCAGGAGGTTGTTCTCCTGGAGAACCCAGGTTTGCATGGATATGCTGATGTTTGCTCTGAATTCGTCTTTGGAAATGGAGTGAGCAACGCCTATTTCGTACTGCTGATCAACAAACAGCACTTCAGCGAAGAACAGCTCGAGCCACTCGCTGGCACCCATGTTGGGAGGAGCACCCCAACCGTTGTTCGAGTTGAACATCACAGCAACGGCCCCACCCGAGGGCGCGAACATCAGACGCTCGGCAATAGAAGCCACATTCTGAATACTGCCGGCAAGACAGGCTATTGAATGGAACACTGTAGGCATGTCATCATTGGTCATATTCGAATAGTTTGCAGCTGAGATTATGTCGGTGGGAGAGTTGTAGTACCAGTAAATACCGCTCTCGAAACCATGTCCGGTAGGACTGCTGTAGGAAACACCCTGGTTGTACAGTTCGATCTGATTGTTAGGGTGGGATGAATAGTCTTCATACAGTTTGTGTACCGTCCAGGAGTCAGGTATTCTCAGGGCAATGGAATCTGAGATGAAAGAACCCCAGTACCCTGGAGGCGGCTCGGGCCAAAGGCCTGCTCCTGCAAGAAGAGCGGTTGTCTGCCAGTCGCCGGAAGGTGCAGTTGTTTCGTAGGCTACAGTTCTGTCTACCATTTTTGTAAGACGGGCGGGCACCTCGGTACTGAACCGGCCGGTGTAGATATCGCTGTAGTAATCCACGCCATCGCTGAGTTCGCCGAAAATGTTGTCATTGTCGCCGTCCCAGGTTCCATCAAGATCACTGTAATAAAGGTCTGCAACGGAGTTCATGGCAGTGCCGCCCAGGGTAAGGCCGGAAATTCTTGTGGTTTCTCCGAAGTCACCAACAATCAGGGCATACACGAGCCCCTGGGTCTCGTAGGCATTGATCAGGTAGTTTCTGATCTGTTCCTGGGTATCACGGCCTGTGTAGTTCGCGTAAATCCACTGGGTGGAAACAAATGCTGATCCGTGTGTGGAAGCACGGAGATCCACGAGAGGCTGAAGTATAGTCTCGCAGTCTTCGTCTGCAATCACAACCCATGGAGGTCCATCTACCCCTCCGTTTACGGAAGGAGAGCAGGCTTCAAGTGCTTCGGGATTCTGAACAACCGATTCCAGAGCTTCCCTTGCTATTCTCACCTGATTGCTGGAGAGGGTAAGTTCGGGAGCATCCGCAGCTGGTGAAAAAACAGGTGTAAGCCTGGCACTTGTCACAAGGGAAAGAACACCAGTGCAGGGATCCCAGGTAAATGGAACGTAATTGAATGATGCTATTCTGAACCCCGTCTTGTTACCTGTTCGAATGTCGTGAATCGCTGCAGACGGGAACTCTCCCGTCAAATAATTGTTGGAATGCGGAATAACAACAGGAATTGACTGATTGAGAGGAATCGATAATACCGGTGCAATTGCATAGGTTCCGGGGAGGTCTACCTTCGATTGCACATCAATCACTACATTTTCAAGAAATGTGCCCTGAGGAATAACAAGCGCATAACTGATCCCGGGAAGAGAAGGATCACCGTCGGAGAACGGAGATGCTCCCCCTGGAATACATACAACTTCTTCCCCGCGGAATGAGATGAACTCCACAGCAGAGGGATCGATTGTGAACGAAATCTCTGCTGTCTGGACAGAAAGCAGAACCATGGCAACTTGAAGGAACAAGGTCATACTGAACCTTTCTTTGAAAAAACATAAGTGCGGGTAAACAAACTTGCAACTAGAAAGCATATCTTATTACAATACATCCAGCTCGAAAAGGGGCTGTTTCGTTTCGTGAATTAATTCCAAGAACAGCTTTTTCAATAAAGCGACAAACATTGACGATCATCTTTTTCTGGATATGTTCATTACTTACTCGTAAGTAAAACCGGAAAAGATTTTTATGCCAAAGAAGAAAGAAAACAGAGAACGACTGCTTGACGCGGGGTTGCTTCTGCTCACAGAAAAGGCACCCGAATACATCTCAATGGACGATGTTGCATCAAGGGCCGGAGTCACTAAACCCATGGTATACTATTATTTCGGAAGTAAAGTAGGGTTCTACCAGAGTCTTGTTAAGCACATTGAAGAGTTTCTTCAACAGTTACTAACCGACTGCCTAAGACCGGGAGTAACATTCCGAGAGGCTCTTTCAAACATTATAAGAGTGCGAATTGATCATGTAACGCAAAGGCCGGAACTTCACAACGCAATCAGGATAATGGCAACGTCAAAAACCATCGGAGGAGCAGAGTCCCGGCTGAAAATTTCAATGCTGTTTAACCGGCTCGAACCTGTATTCTTCAAGGCCATCAAGGATGGAGAAATCCGTGAAGATGCTGACCTGCATCTTATTATGGCCATGGCGAATTCGCTGCTTGATGGTGCACTGAGAATACACGGAAAAGAATTTTTTACTTCTGTCAATTCCACTGATTTTGCTGAGAAGCTGGTTCGGCTGGTATTTGACGGAATTGGAACGGAAAAGAGGAACTCATGATGTCAAAAGTAAACCTGATGCTGATTCCTGTTCTGCTTCTTTCATTACAGTCTATTGCGTTCACTCTTGAGGAAGCGGTACGAACTGCCATCGGCCAGAGAGGCGATATTGCTGCAGCAAGAAGTGATGTGGAGAGCGCCAGATGGAGCAGAAATGCAGCCCGAACATGGTTTCTGCCCCAGGTGGATTTCTCCGTTTCCTACCAGAAGAGTCACGATGTTCAGGAAATGATAATACCGGGGCTTGGATCAATTCCAACTGGTGCAGAATGGGCTTCCATGTACGGCATAACTGCCACTGTTCCCATTGTTCTTCAGGGTCCTGCAGGAGCGTCAATGTCATCATGTGCCTACAGCCTTTCTGAAATTACTCTCTCAGGCACGGAGCAGGACGCAATTTCTAATGTTATCGTTTCCTTTTATGGAGTTCTTATGGCAGAGATGATGTCAGATGTCACTTCGGAAGCGATAAGCATTGCCCGCGAAGGATTCTCTTTAGCCAGTCAGAGGTTCGACGCAGGCACCATCAGTCGCTTCGAACTTCTGCAGACCCAGGTGTCCTACGAGAATCGAAGACCTGACTCAATAGCAGCCGAAACGGGAGTTGAAATTGCCAGAGCTGCTTTTGCAGTGAGTCTGGGCTATGATGAAGCCCACCCGGCAACCGTAGAAGGGGAGTTAACAGACCCTTTTCCTGTGGTACTTCCGGAAACTCTTGATGAGGCGCGCCTTATAATGGAGTCAAGCAGTATTGAAAGAGCCACAGCCCTTGAACTGAGAAACCTGGGGGATGCGCAGGTCAACCTTTCCGCAGCGAACTTTGCCCCTCAGCTCGTATTCCAGACAAGCTACGGATTTCAGGCGGGAGTAGACGACATCATGAAAATAACCGCAGATGACTATTCCCGAAGCTGGAACACATCCGCATCTTTGCAGATACCTCTTTTCCACGGGATAAGTGACTACAGTGGCTATCAGTCTGCAAGATCAGACAGAATCGCCTCATACGCAAGAGCTACAGATATCGAGAATTATGCTTCTCTGCAGCTGACCTCAGCCTGGAATTCTTTGAATCAGGCAAGGGAAACTGTTCAGGCCGCGGAGTCTACAGTACAACTGGCCACCGAGGGGTCAGAAATCGCAAGGGTTTCATACGAAGCAGGGATAATTACAAGACTCGACATGGACAGTGCTTTCCTTGCTCTTACACAGGCCCGAACAAACTATGCGTCTGCCCTTTATTCTTTGAAAACAGCAGAGGCCGGTCTGGCCAGATGCCTGGGAATACTGAGTATCGATACCAAGGAGATGAAATAAAATGAAGAAACTTGAAATAGTAGCTCTGCTGTTTGTCTTCATCCTGACAATTGCCTGCGGAAAAGGATCTCCGGAAGATGAGGAAAGAGTCGTAAGAGTCAGAACAATATCAATGGAACCGTCAACAATTTCCTCAGAAGTTTATGCAAACACCAGGCTTGAAGGAGCCCAGGAAGCGCTGATTTTTGCAGCTATCCCCGGCACGGTAGAAGAGGTTCTTGTTGCGGAGGGTGACGAGATAGAAGCTGGAACCAGGTTGGTACGTATGGACACCGATCAGCAGGTAAGTGCAGGAACATCCAGTGCTTTCGCTTCTGTGAGTGCAGCAAGAGCAAATGCAGAGAATGCACGAGCAAACTATGCCAGAATGCAGACACTATTTGATGCAGGCGCCCTTAGCGCACAGGAACTTGATGGGGTCCGAGTTGGTCTTGAGGCTTCTGAAGCCCAGCTTCGTCAGGCGCAGGCTGGATATACCCAGGCAAGGGCAACCCGGGATAATGCATGGATAGAAGCACCATTTTCAGGAAAGATTGGGCGAGTGTGGGCAAGAGCAGGGAATATGAGTGGCTCAAATCCTCTCCTTTCCATATCAGGAAACGGAGGAGTTGTTGCCAGAGTTCTTCTGCCTGAATCCGATATCTTCAGTCTTGCTGTGGGACAGCCGGCTTATGTGACAGTTTCCGCCATCGGTCAGATATCTGTTCCCGGTGTGGTAACTTCGGTTTCTCCTTCTGTTGATCCTGTCAGTGGACAGGTCTCGGCTGAAGTTCGTTTTGACGATGTGGAAAACCAGTTGCGCTCCGGCCTTGCAGGTCGTGTTTCCATTGTTACCGAATCGATCACCGATGCAATGGTTCTTCCTGTAAACGTACTAAGAAGAACCCGAACAGGTTACCAGATAGCTGTTGTTGAGAACGATAGAGCTGTTCTCAGAGACATAACCACCGGCTTGATAAGCCAGGGGAATGTCGAGATTACCTCCGGAGTACAGCAGGGTGATCAGGTAATTGTTCTGGGGCAGAACAGCGTTGTTCAGAACGGGCTTGTGGAAGTGGTGAACTGATGAGTCTGTCCAATGTTTCAGTAAGAAGACGAATCACATTCCTGATGGTTTTCATCTTCATCATCGGAGTGGGATTTTTCGGTCTATCCCAACTGGGAATTGATCTTTATCCAAAACTTGAGTTTCCCATGGTTATTGTTGCCAGTTCAATGCCAGGCGCAGGCCCGGAGGAAATGGAAAATCTTGTTACCAAGTACCTTGAGGAAGCTGTTTCGAGGGTTGAAAATGTAAGGGAAGTCAGTTCAACCTCTTCGAACGGGTCAAGCGTAGTTATGGCAGAATTCCAGTGGGGACACAGTCTGGAACTTGCTGAAACAGACATAAGACGCCAGCTTGACCTGTACGGCAGTGCTCTGCCGGAAGATGCCTCCGATCCTATGGTTCTTGCTCTTGACCCTTCGATGCAGCCAATCATGTTCATCGGGCTTTCAAGCCCGGTTCTTGATGACTTTGCTCTGAGGAAGCTCATTGAAGATGAGATAGAGCCAAGACTCGCGCGTCAGGAGGGAGTCGGATCGGTCAGCGTTGCCGGAGGTCTTGTAAGAGAGATTCAGATAGAAGTCGATCCTGCCAAGCTGGAGAGTGCCGGGATAAGCATCAGTCAGGTAGTTGGAGCTCTGGCCCAGGTACGAAACGATACTCCTGCTGGAAATCTTGACTCAGGCGGAGAGAGAATAAACATCAGAGTTGAATCGAGTGTTACCTCTCTTGTTGATCTTGAGCAGCTCGTTGTGGGGCAATCTGCCGGCGGGGTTGTTCTTCTCAGGGATGTGGCGCAGGTAATTGACGGAGAGGCAGAAGTATACGAGCGAATCCGCATGAACCAGACCCCTTCACTGTTCGCCTACATACAGAGAAGAAGCGATGCAAATACTGTAAATGTCTGTCAAACTATTCAGAGGGAACTTGACAGAATAGCAGTAGAGTACCAGGGACAGGTGGTTCCCTATGTGATGTACGACCAGTCATCATTCATAAGCCAGTCAATCAGCAACCTGGCATCAACGGCGCTGACTGCAACGATTCTCGCTTTCCTGGTTCTTCTTTTCTTCCTCCGTTCTCCCAAAGGAGCCCTGATAGCGGGAGCTGCAATTCCGGTCTCGATTATTGTTACTTTTGCGGCAATGCACTTCTTCGATGTAGATCTGAATATGATCTCTCTTGCAGGTCTTGCTCTGGCTGTAGGCATGCTGGTAGACAACTCTATCGTAGTGCTGGAAAACATTTACCGCCACCGGGGAATGAAAGATTCCGCAATTGATTCAGCAGTAAGCGGAGCAGAGGAAGTTGGAATGGCAATTACAGCTTCCACTCTTACCACCCTTGCTGTTTTCATTCCAATACTCTTTGTACCCGGTCTCGCCGGGCAGTTGTTCAGGGAAATGGTTCTTACGATTGTGTTCAGCCTTATAGTGTCTTTGTTTGTCGCACTCAGCCTTGTTCCTCTTCTGAGTTCGTTTGCGGCAAAGCTTGTTCCAATCCACAAAAAGAACTCAATCGGAGACAGAATCAAAAACGATTTTGAAAAACTCGAGAAGAAGTATGGCGCACTGGTAACTACTCTTATCAGAAGGAAAAAATTCACGCTTATCATTACTGCCATTGCCTTCGCTGCCAGCCTTGCTCTTGTTCCTGTGCTGAAAACAGAATTCCTGCCGGCAAACGATGAGGGCATGATTCAGCTTAATCTTTCTGCTGCAATAGGAACCGATCTGGAAACCACCAGCGCAATGGCTGTTGCTCTTGAGGACACAATGGCAAGCCTTTTTGAGGATGGCGATCTTATCACCATGTACTCCCAGGTGGGCACTGCCGGAGGGCTTGATGCTGTTTTCGGAGGAGACAAAGGCAGCTATTCGGTTGAGATGATCCTCAGACTGGTACCGGTTACACAAAGAAGCATCGGACAGCAGGAATATGAAGAGAGAATAAGGCAGCTTCTTGACAATACTGTAGGATTCGAATACGACATATCAGGTGGTAACTTCATGGGAGGAAGTGCCATCGAAGTGAAACTGTTTGGTGACAATCTTGATATTCTTTCCTCTGAGAGTGAGAGAATGCAGGAGGCCATCTCTCAAATTGAGGGCGTCAGGGAAGCCAAAACAACCATGGATGACATGATTCCTGAACTGACATTCAGGCAGAACTACACCCAGCTTTCACTGCACGGAATGCATCCTGCCGCCGTAGCAACGGAAATCAGCAACGCTTTCGGAAACTCTCCCGCTACAATACTGAGAGAAGGCGGCGATGAATACAATGTCGTGGTAAGGTATCCCAAATACCTTAGAAATAGCAGGGAAGAACTGGGCTATATCTCAATTTATGGTTCCCCCGCAATGAATTACGGTTCATTTTATGAAAGGCTGATAAGCACAAGCATCCGGAGAACAAACCAGCAGAGATGTGTTACCATCAGCTGCGATGTTTCCGGTCGAAGCCTGGATAAAGTTGCAGCTGATGTAATGACGGTTGTTAATGACAACAACCAGTACGGGCTCAGAGTGGAATTCGGCGGAGAAATGAAGGATCAGAAAGAAACCTTCTTGTACCTGGGTATTGCAATTGTCGTTGCCGCACTTCTTGTCTACATGGTAATGGCAAGTCAGTTTGAATCCCTGCTTGAGCCTTTCATCATCATCTTTACCGTTCCAATGGCAATCATTGGAGTTGTTATCGGGCTTCTCATTACAGGAACACCCCTTTCAGTAATGTCTCTTATAGGTATTCTTATGCTTGCAGGCATTGTAGTTAACAATGGAATTGTGATGATTGATTACGCCAATCAAACACTTTGCCGAAAGAAGAACAGCCTGGAAGAGGCAATAGTCGAAGCAGCAACAACAAGACTTCGTCCGATACTCATGACTGCCCTCACAACAGTGCTCGCCATGACTCCGCTCGCTCTGGGAATTGGTGAGGGAGCAGAATCATGGGCTCCAATGGCAGTAACGGTAATCTTCGGCCTCGCCGCAGCAACAATTCTCACTCTGATTGTGGAGCCGTGCATTTATGTTGTCATGGGGAAACGCATAGCGAAAAAGATGTGTCATCTGCCGGAGAATTAACCTGCATCCACTACTGACTCAGCCCCCGCCGTGAAAACCTCGGGGGCTTCCTTCTTTTTGATTCTGGTCGTACATTAAGGGATAGGAGGAAAGACATGCAGAGTTCCTTCGATTTGTTCGCAAGAGAGTATGATGATGTCGGCATTGCTGTTTATGATAACCGACTGAAGCACTTGGACAGCAACCGGGCATTCAACGCTTTCTTCCACTCCTGCATGAATCACTCCCTGTCCGATCTTCTTGCTCAAATGGCCAGCGGTGAAGATTTTCTTTCTCAGATGATGATGATTGTTGAGGTTGAGCGCGGCATTGGATCCTGCAGTGTTGCCTATAATTCCGATGGAGACAGGCGTGAGTTCAAGGTAAAGCTTATTGCCGATGGAGAGGGGAAAGACCGGAAATACATCTGTTCATTCAAGGATGTAACCGAGCTTCTTTTCATCCAGAAGGTATTGATGCATCGCTCAGACAGCCTGGAACGACTTGACAGGAACTCCCCTGTGGGAGTTTTCAAGTCAGCAGTAGGCGGCAATGTTTTGTATGTTAACAATGGTATTGTGTCCATGCTCGGTTATGAGAATGAGCACCAGCTTTACAATGTTGAACTTTCCGCTACATGGGCAGATGTTTCCCACAGAGAAGAGCTTCTTGAAACTCTGGCAAAAGATAAAATTGTCAATGGGTTTGAAACCAGATGGCGTCGCAGAGATGGATCTGTTTTCTGGGTATCCCTGACCGCCACAGGCCAGATCGACAGAAATGGTAACCTTGTCTACATAGAAGTTGTCGCCCTGGATATTGATCAGAAAAAACGCGCAGAAGAAGATCTCAAGAGCCTTCAGAACAGGCTTCACAGCCTCGTCGAATCAAAAACCGCAGAGCTCAAACGGGCAAATGACCTTCTTCTGAAAGAGGTTGCTGAAAGACAGAGAGCCGAATCCATCTATTCAGTTCTTCATGCAATAGCAGAAGAAACCGTCAAAACAGACTCTCTCCGAGGGCTTCTTGAGTTCATACATCACAAACTGTCCACTATCATTCATACTCCAAACCTGTTTTTCGCCTTCTACAATCAATATTCCAACGCCTACACCTTTCCGTATTCGGTGGACATGCACGATGGTTCTGAAGCTTTTACCGGAGGCAATTCTATGACGGGCAGTCTGACCGACTATGTCCGGCAAACCGGACAGCCCCTTCTTGTAGACAACGCAACCTATTTGAAAATGCTTGATGAAGGTCGGATCAAACCCATTGGAAGCCCCAGCGAGCAGTGGATGGGTGTACCTCTACGGGATTCCGAGGGGATATGGGGCATTCTTGTTGTTCAAAGCTACACCATGAAGAATGTGTTTTCCAACAGTGATCTTGTTCTTCTAGCAGGACTGGCCGAAAGCATCTCGATGGCTGTAAGCAGGTATCGGGCCGAACAGAACCGCAGAAGAATAGAAGCCCTTTACAATACCGTTGTGGACAACCTGACTCAGGGAGTTCTGATGTGCGACCCGGTGGACAGAATACTGTTTGCGAACGAGGCATTTTCAAGGATTATTGGAATCCCGTCGGAAGAGCTTCAGGGAAGGGAAATCAGCGACATCATCCCGCAGAAGGAAACCGGGCTGACAACCGGGTTGCGGGAAAAGCGCAGTCTTGGAGAATGCAGCTCTTATCACCTGACTCTGATCAGACCGGATGGAGAAAAAGTACCGGTAACAGTCAGCGGAATTCCCAGGTTTGAAGAAGATGAAACATTCATAGGAACAATCGGGCTTTTCGATGTGATCGAAGACGGAGAGTCTCTTCTGGAGTAGTAGACCATTACACACCATTTTACCGAACTCAGTATCCGATCAGGCTATTTGAAAAGCTGATTCTTCACCCATGACCAGTTAAGAACCAGATGAACTGCTGCAGCCAGAAGAAGCAGTGCTCCTACTACCGGATGAACAGCTTTAAAGTGTGAGTACATCTGCTCTCTGAATATTCCTGTAATACCCTGATAAACAACCAGCAGAAACAGAACAGGGTTAACTATTTTCAGAATTTTCTGCTTTTTCACATCACTCCTCCATTTTTCATCAGTCGATTTCATTCCGAAAAGATTAATCAATGATAGCTAACACCGCTCAGGAATGGGAGTCCTTCATAATCAGCGCATTACAGGTGAAAGCATGATAGTGCATTCGATTAGATCAGGGCACAACTAAAGCCTGCTCTATAAAAGGCAATCTCATTCCATCAGAAGCTGCAATTCCAGTGTTCGTATTTAACACATAGAAACCTCAGCCAAACTTGAATTCGGGGCATAGGCTCCCTATACAGCCACTTCTTTCAACAAATTCCGTTTTTTTGATTGCTTGATTTCAGAATTGCCGGTTTGGCCGGGAAAGTACGCTTATCTTTCAAGCTTTCTGTACACGTACCGGTGGGGGCGGTCGGCAGCGGCGCCAAGTTTACTCCGGCGGTATTCGGCATACTCGCTCCAGTTTCCGTCAAACCAGACTACCTCGCCGTCTTCAAAGGCAAGGAGGTGGGAACAGACCCTGTCGAGGAACCAGCGGTCGTGGCTTATAACCAGAGCACAACCCGCAAATTCGTCTATCCCCTCTTCCAGGGCTCGGAGGGTGTTCACGTCGAGGTCGTTGGTGGGTTCATCCAGCAGCAGAACATTAGCTCCCTCTTTCAGCATCAGAGCCAGGTTCAACCTGTTCTTCTCGCCACCGGAGAGATTGCCAACCTTTTTCTGCTGATCCGCCCCTGAAAAATTGAACCAGGAACAGTACGCTCTGCTGTTGACCTCCCTGGCCTCCCCAAGTTTAAGTATCTCCAGCCCGCCTGAAAGCTGTTCCCATACTGTTTTACCGGGTTCGAGCCCTGAGCGGAGCTGATCGGCATAGGAAAGTTTGACGGTTTCTCCGAGTTTCAGCTCACCGCAATCCAGCTTTTCGAGGCCGGCGATGAGCTTGAAAAGGGTTGTCTTGCCTGCCCCGTTAGGGCCGACTATACCCACAACCGCTCCAGGGGGTATGGAAAAACTGAGATCACTGAAAAGCAGTTTGTTCCCGAAGGATTTCGTCAGAGACTTTGCTTCGATAACAACCGACCCGAGCCTGGGACCCGGAGGGAAAGTCAGCCTGGCTTCCCTTATTTTCTCCCTCTGCCCTTCCGCCAGCAGCTTCTCGTAACGGTCGATTCTGGATTTGCTCTTGGCATGCTGCCCCTTGGGGCTCATTCTCACCCACTCTAATTCCCTCTCAAGGGTTTTTGCCCTCAGGCTGTCTCCCTTTTCCTCCTGCTGAAGTCTAATCGCCTTCTGCTCAAGCCACTGGGAATAATTTCCCTTCCAGGGGATACCTTCACCTCTGTCGAGCTCAAGTATCCAGCCGGCGACGTTGTCGAGGAAGTAGCGATCGTGGGTAACTGCGATAACAGTACCCTCATACTGCTGCAGATGCCTTTCCAGCCAAGCTACTGTTTCCGCATCAAGGTGGTTGGTGGGTTCATCCAGAAGCAGAATGTCCGGTTTCTGAAGAAGAAGACGGCACAGTGCAACCCTGCGCCGCTCACCACCGGACAGGTTGTCAACAATATCCTCAGAAGCGGGACAGCGGAGGGCCTCCATGGCCAAATCCAGCCGGGCATCAAGGTTCCAGCCATCAGCGGCTTCAATTTTGTCCTGAAGATCGGCCTGCCTTTTCGCCAGCAGTTCATAGTCGGCATCAGGTTCACCGAAAGCAATGCCGATATTTTCATACTCAGCCAGAAGATCAACAATGTACTGAACGCCTTCGGAGACAATCTGGCGAACGGTATTTCCCTCTTGCAGATAAGGCTCCTGCTGAAGAAACCCAATGCTGTAGCCTGCAGCACAGCTGGTTTCACCAATAATGTCTGTATCTTCTCCTGCCAGTATCCGCAAAAGACTTGATTTCCCCGAACCATTCAAGCCAATCACGCCTATCTTTGCACCGTAGAAATAGGAAAGGTATATGTCTTTCAGAACATATTTCTCTCCATGCCTCTTCGAGACATTGTGCATAGTGTAGATAATTTTCTTGTCGTCTATTGTTGCCATAGCCGGTATGATAGTGAAACTAGTCTCCAGAGAACAACTGCAGCCTTACTGTTTAAACCGTTAAGCCTTACGAGGTTTACCTGAAGAAACCAGAAGCCATCGGAACCGCCTTCATGATGCTCGGGAAGATTGTGCCAGATGAAGCCCGTGGCTGGCCGTCTGTTCGAAAGTTGCAACTCTTTTGGGGATGGGTCCAGCATTTGAAGGCTGAACATCGCTTCTAGAGACAAAATTCACTGACATTGTGGAACACCCTTATCCTGTTGATGGATATGAAAAAGGGGAGCAATTGCTCCCCATAAAGACTGATGGCTGGCCTGCTGTTTGAAAGTTGGAACTCTTTTGTCTGTTGGTTGAGTCATATTGTTCAATAATCATATCATTTGAAAAGGAATCATCATCAATATCTGCAAATCCAGGCGAAACTCCCTCTTTCAGCAGAATACTCAAGAAGTGTCTTCGGATGAGTTCTGACACGTTAACAGTTGGGAAGAATCAACTATGATATTATTCCAAATGGGTAGAGATTCTTTCTTGGACTTTTGTGTGCTTGTTACTTTTCAATCACAGAAAAGGAGCTGCATATGATCTGTTCGCATGAACTTAAGCGTGCAAAGTATAAACCTGGTGATAACCTATCAACAACCACTTGATGTTCCCCGGATGGTACTGTTTCGTCTACCGGTTTACTAACTACTCGACCGCAAATATCGTAGATCACAATTTCTGTAGCCGATGTCCATGGAGTATAAAATAACAGAGATAGTGATTCTTTGCCAGGATTGCAATCTGTAGTCAATGATACTGAGCAATCCAGCACTGTTTCACTGTATTCGTCTTCAATTGCTGTTCCCAGGAATTCAGAAATGTGCATACCAACATTATAATCCGCTATAAATACTGTGTTTTCCGAGACCGCTACATCATCAGCCGAACCGGGTGTGTCGATGTATCCGGCAAGCTGTGGAGTTGCTGGAGTGGAGATGTCTAGAACGATCATACCATTGTAACTGTTCGCTACAAAAGCATAACCACCCGAAACCGCTATTCTAAATGTATAATTTGGAAGAAGGTAAAATCCAACTTCAATAGGATTTGCAGGATCTGATACATCTATCACCCGTACACCATTGTCCCCGTCGGCAAGATAAACATAGCTCCCCGATACTGCCACTCCTTGCGCTTTCCCGTCGGTATCAAGATATCCCACTTCGACCGGGTTCGAGGGTGATGAAACATCAATTACTCTTAGCCCTTCTTCATAATCTGCCACGAAAGCATATCCGGCGGAAACAGCAACATCATATGACCATCCAGGAGTATTGCAGTAGCCTATTGATACCGGACTGGATGGTAAGGAAACATCAATAATCCGCAAACCGGCACTGTTGTCTGCCAAAAACGCATAATCTCCAACTACTTTTACTTCTCTTGCATAACCTGGAGAGTTACACGTTCCAGCAACGAAAGGGGTGGAAGGAGTTGAAACGTCTACAACCTGAAGCCCGGACTCTCCATCAGCAATGTAAGCATAGCCACCGGCTACATCCAGACCGAGGGCAGCACCTGTTGTAGAACAAAACCCTGCATCAGTGGGGGTCGATAGCGATGAGATATCCAATATACGCAATCCTCTGCCATATTCTGCCAGATACGCAAAATCACCTGAAACAGATACTCCCATTGTATGTCCTGGTATCTGGAAGAAGCCAACTTCTGTGATGTTTGAGGGGACAGAAACATCCAGAACTTGAAAGCCTGGACTCCAGGGAAGAAATGCATTGTTTCCTGATACAGCTATATATGGAGGAACACCTGATTGGTAAAAAACACCAATCTCGGTTGGCATAGTAGGTATGGAAACATCAATTACATGAAGCCCGTTAGTAGTAGACACGTATGCTTTCTCGTCTTGAAAAGCAATACATCTTGAGTCCCCGACTGATCCAAATACACAAACTTCAACTGGATTCCAGGGATCGGATACATCGACAATTCGAAGACCTTCATCGTCATCAGCGAGGTAAACAAATCCACCAGACACTTCCAGTTCATGAGCAGTGCCGGGGGTATCGAAATATATCACCTCAACCGGATTCTCTGGTACTGAAATGTCAATAACAGCAAGACCACAATATCCTGCGGCGTAGTACAAAAAGTTACCCGAAACCTGCATTTTATTATGAAAGCCCGAAGTGTCTATGTAACCTACCTGCTCAGGGCTTTCAGGTACAGTAACATCAATTACGCAGATTCCCCCAGTATTAGTATGACCCACGTAAGCATAACCTTCTGAAACAGTGACTCCATCAGCAACGTATGGTACTTCGAAATCGCCAAGCTTCATCGGGTTGTAAGGATCCTGAACATCCCATATTTCTAACCCGGCTTCTCTTGACGCCAAGTAAAGCCTATGGGTTGACTCTTCATAGAACAAGTCACTAATGCCGTATGTTGAACGAATTGTGTCAGAAATTTTAACAACTGATGACAGATCTGAAATATCTAAAACGAAAACACCTCCACCGGAAGAACAAAATGCAAGATTCCTTAAAGAATCTATTTCTGTGTCTTTTGGTGCTGCAAATGGCCAGTTACCGATAAAACTCACATTCAGAGAATCGTATCGGCTACCTGCATTTTCAAAATCAGTTCTAGGATAGTCTCTCTCTAACATAAATTGAGTGGCTTCAACACCAGAAAAATCGGCAAAACACGATTCTGCTGTCTTCGTACTTGCCAACACTTGAGGGGCAAGCAACATCATTGTAAAGACCAAACTTGCTATTCCTTTATTCATTTCGCCCCCTGCTTTGCAATACCTTATCAGCTATTTTAAAACTATACTCCACTCTTTTTCGCACAACCAGCAGGAATTATAATTTAGGTCATCCCGTTTGTAACTGATTTAATATCATTAACTGCTTTCCCGTAGACCAGTCCCTTAGTTTACACACTATCAGTGATAGAATTCACAAAAAGGTTCTCTTTGTCAAGCGTCAATTGTTTCTTCCCCGCACGGAATATTAATTTTCGCTGATCATCTCTTCATAGTTGAGCTTGATCTGACTAAAAAGACGTGCATACAACCTGGGAGAGCTGCATGGTTACTCAGATTCTCAAAGATTCTTATAAATTTGATGTTTGGGGGTCCAAATGAGATCGGAAATAGCATCTGAGAGGCGAAAAGATAAAAAGTCGAACACTTCTTAAGCCCCTCTTTAAGGGCGTTTGCGAAGACTGGATTCGATAGATATAGAAATGGCTGGCGGTCTGTCTGAGAGTTGGAACACCTTCAGCGTCTGGATTGTAGCGCTATCTTCATGATTGTCTTGCAATTGGCTCATATTGAACATGAGTTTTTATCGATTCAAATACTATTCCCATGCTCAATAAATATGCGTTATTTTGAAGATTTTCCCCTTTTCATTACCGACTACTCAGGAATCATTCCTTTGACTTACTCCGAATATCCTTCCCTTTTCTTCCGAAACTGCTCCTTCAACTGCCTGGTAACTCCCTATCAGACTCGGCAGGCATTTCAACAATAAGGAACCCCTTTTAAGAACTTGTATGGCAAAATGATGATTCCTTTGAAGAAGAACCGGTTATTGACATTGCCCCCCCCCCAATTTGCTAAAATCATCCGATAATAAAAATGTGCTTATGGATAACAGAGCAGTTGACAGCCTATTCATCAAACAATTCCGGGAGAAAGGAGCCGAATGATGACGATTTCATGACGGGAAGTAATTTGATATCATTAAGACATTGGGATATCGAATGAAGTCAATGCACAACCGTGAATGGAGAAACTGAAATGTCTGATACAAAGGAAAGAAGAACC
>Ga0180007_10000429_pt1 | contig 71904 bp, 58 predicted proteins | sample MM_PC_MetaG_FD_121122 | JGI IMG/M metagenome (GOLD analysis project Ga0180007, IMG submission 121122) | Groundwater microbial communities from the Aspo Hard Rock Laboratory (HRL) deep subsurface site, Sweden - MM_PC_MetaG | ecosystem: Environmental > Aquatic > Deep subsurface > Groundwater... | reverse complement strand
GTGAGCTGGGTTTAAAACGTCGTGAGACAGTTTGGTCCCTATCTTTCGTGGGCGTAGGATATTTGAGAGGATCTGTTCCTAGTACGAGAGGACCGGAATGGACGAACCAATGGTGTTCCAGTTATCGCGCCAGCGGTATAGCTGGGTAGCTAAGTTCGGAATGGATAACCGCTGAAAGCATCTAAGCGGGAAACCAACCTCAAGATTAGATATCCCTTAAATATGGAAACATATTTAACTAAAGACTCCTTGAAGACTACAAGGTTGATAGGCCAGGTGTGTAAGTGTGGTAACATATTGAGCTTACTGGTACTAATAGGTCGTGAGGCTTGGCCATAAAATAATTTTTATAATTAGAATAAATATTTGATCTTTTTTAGATAAAGTGCAGATAACCAAGTTGTAATATAATTTAATGATTTACAATTTTTCGGTGGTTATAGCGAAGATGATACACCCGTTCCCATCCCGAACACGGAAGTTAAGCTCTTCAGCGCCGATGGTACTGCTCGGGAAACTGGGTGGGAGAGTAGGACACCGCCGAAAATTTATTTTTAACCCGGAATCTTTTTAAAGATTCCGGGTTTTTTATTTTATTTTCTGGCTTCAAAACATGGATTGTGCTAAATTCAAGATATGGATAATATAATAGAAATATATAAAAGTGATATATATCAAAGACTCAAATGGCTCATGTTATTTAGAGTCCTTTTTATTTCGCTTCTTCTTGGGTCAACTATAATTCTTCAGTTTAATTCGACACATTCCCTGCTTGATATGTCTCTTTTTGTGCTTTATGCCCTTATATCAGGAGTTTTGATACTTTCAATAATTTATAATGTTTTGCTTAATCGTGTGAAAAAAATTAAACGTTTTGCTTCAATACAGATAGCTATTGATACTTTCATTATAAGCTGCATAATCTTTGTTACAGGGGGTTTTTCAAGTATCTTTTCATTTTTATATCTTTTGGTTATAATATACTCATCTATGCTTCTTTTTAAAAAAGGAAGTATGATTATTGCTGGGCTTTGCGCTATTCAGTATGGCATAATCGTTAATCTGGAATATTTAGCTATAATAAATCCGTTTCCATTTGAAGACAGTCTTGTAGCTGCAAATTATCCGTGGAGTCAGATACAATATAAGGTATTAATTATAACAATAGCGTGTTTTGCCGTTGCTTTTTTGAGTAATTTTCTTGCGGAACAGGTAAGAAAAACTAAAAATGAATTAATCGCAATGAAAGAGCGTATCAAGCGTTTTGAAAAGATGGCCGCAATGGGAGAGATGGCTGCCAGAATGGCTCACGAGATAAAAAATCCAATTGCTTCAATATCCGGTTCTATTCAGCTTTTAAGAGAAGATATGTACGACAATCCGCAAAATGATAAGCTTATGCAGATAATACATAGGGAGGCAGATCGGTTGGGCTCCCTTGTTAATAATTATTTGTTGTTTGCACGACCGCCTGCTGGAAAGATAGAAAAAATCGAATTGGGAAAAACCATAATAGAAACTATTGAGCTTTTTGAAAAAGATATTAAATGTTCAGGAAAAATTTTATTGATAAAAGATATTGCACCAAATATCTGGGTAGAAATGTATCCTGTGCATATATATCAAATTCTATGGAATCTACTTTTGAATGCTTCTGAGGCTATTGAAAACACAGGTAATATTAAAGTGAAATTATATTCTTTAAAGAATAAATATGCGATAGCTGAAGTAGCTGATGATGGTTATGGTATACCGGGTGATAATATCAAATCAATTTTTGACCCCTTTTTTACTACCAAACAAAAGGGTACAGGCCTTGGATTATCTATAGTTTACAACATCTTAAAACCTTATGACAGCTGGCTTGATGTTGAAAGTAAAGTTAATAAAGGATCCGTTTTTACATTCAAAATAAAGCAAATTGATCCACCCTAATTTGATAACTTAATCTTGACACTATTACTTAAATAGGTTACCAAATTTATTTCTAATAATTATTATCTTTGCCCCCGTTTGATAATAGAAAAGTATATTAATATCTTTAATGTTATAGTAGGCTTTCAAAGATTTAATAGTATATAATGAACCATTTATATTAAAGATTAGATCCCAAAATTATATAGAAAGTTAATTTAGCTATGGATGTGGAAAAAACGAGTGAGTTGCTTGAGAGAAGAAGAAACAAATTATCTGAATTAAGAAGCAATAATATAAATCTTTTTCCAAATGATTATGTTGTTTTGCATTCTATCGAAGATATTAGAGATGTAATAAGTGGTTTTGATGAATCAAAAAATGAAGATGAGGCTGTATTTTCAGTTGCCGGTCGTATTATGGCTATGAATAATTTCGGCAAATCTTCATTTATAAGATTTAAGGACAGAACAGGCCAATTCCAGGCATATATACGAAAAGATAAAATCGGGGATGATTCGTATCAACTTTTTAAACAGCTTGATATTGGTGATTTTGTAGGAATAAAAGGTTCAATATTTAAAACAAAAACAGGTGAATGGACTATAGTTGCTTTCGAATTGAGACTTGTATGTAAGGCTATTAGACCTCTTCCTGAAAAATTTCATGGGCTTAAAGATACTGAAAAGCGATATCGCCAACGATATCTTGACTTGATAATAAATCCTGATGCCAGGGATATATTTGTAAAACGAAGCAGAGTAATCCAGGAAATACGAAATTTTTTTTTGGAAAGAGGTTATATTGAAGTAGAAACGCCGATGATGCAGCCTATCCCAGGTGGTGCTGAAGCGGCTCCCTTTAAAACGCACCATAATGCTCTTGGGATGGATCTGTTTTTACGAATAGCTCCGGAGTTATATTTAAAACGGTTAGTAGTGGGTGGATTTGAAAGAGTATTTGAAATTAACAGAAATTTCAGGAACGAGGGGGTATCAACCCAGCATAATCCGGAGTTTACCATGTTAGAGTTTTACGAAGCCTATGCTACCTATCAGGATCTCATGAATCTGACCGAGAACTTGTTTTCCAGATTATCATTGGAAATAACCGGTTCAACATCAATTATTTATCAGGGAAATACTATTGATTTTAGCGGGAAGTGGCGAAGAATAAGTCTTCTAAATGCATTGGACGAATTTGGTGGAGTAAGCCCATCTATAATTCAAGATAAAGAAAAACTCCTCGAATTTGCACATTCTAGTGGTGTAAAGATTACAAAAACAGAACGGATAGGCAAAATAATAACAAAAATATTTGATGCGCTTGTACAACATAAGCTGATTCAGCCAACTTTTATAACCGAATATCCTGTTGAGGTTTCACCTCTATCCAGAAGGAGTGAAAAAGATCCGACGATGACAGACCGTTTTGAGCTTTTCATAGCAGGTAATGAAATAGCAAATGGTTTTTCGGAACTAAATGATCCTGAAGATCAACATAGCCGATTTATGCAGCAGATATCAAACAGGCAGGATGGCGATGACGAAGCACACCATATGGATGAAGATTATATAGAAGCATTAGAGTATGGAATGCCTCCTACTGCAGGTGAGGGTATTGGTATTGACAGGCTTACAATGCTCTTTACTGATGCTGCTTCAATCAGGGAAGTAATCCTTTTTCCACATATGAAGCCTGCTGGGCAAAAGCCTAATTGATGATATATCAAATATCTTATTTCCTTGTTATTCAAATATGGCATTATTTTTAAAATTGAATTTTCCGTATAAAGATCTAATGTCTGTGTTAATTCCCAAGCATATAAAAGTAAAGAAGATATATTATGTCTTTTGAATTATTTATTGGTGGGCGATATCTAAGAGCCAGACAAAAACAATCCTTCATATCACTTATAACCATTTTATCGATTGTAGGTGTTATGGTTGGAGTAATGGCTCTTATAGTTGTTATTGCTGTTATGGCAGGTTTTGAAACTGATCTTAAATCCCGCATACTTGGAGTTGAATCGCATGTTGTTGTAATGCGGCGCGGAGGAGAATTTTCCGATTATCCGGCAGTTCTTGAGCACATAAAAAAAATTAATGGTGTTAAAGCCGCAGCCCCTTTCATTTATACACAGGTTATGCTTAAATCTTCTTCAGGAGTTTCCGGCGCTGTTTTAAAAGGCGTTGATCCAAGTGCTGAGGGCCGGATAGTAAAAAACCTTGATACTCTTTTATTGCGAAATGGCCTGCCGGATGATAAAAACAGCGGATATTTTAATGCTGCCCCCGGTATAATATTGGGAAAGGAACTTGCAAATAAGTTAAGAGTATTTAAAGGTGATAAACTATATCTTATATCTCCTGCAGGTATGATATCTCCTGTAGGATATTTGCCCACAATGAAACAATATGTAGTTAAGGGCATTTTTGAATCCGGGATACATGATTATGACGGATCACTAGCATATATTAATATTAAAGATGCTCAAAAAATATTGAGGATGAACGATTCAATAACAGGTATTGAGTTGAATGTAACAGATATTTATGATGCCAGAAATATAGCTAAAAAAATTATCGATGAACTTGGATTTCCATACTGGGCAAGAGACTGGATGCAAATGAATAAAAATCTTTTTTCAGCTTTAAAGCTGGAAAAAGCAGTCATGTTTATTATTTTAATACTTATTGTTCTTGTTGCAGCACTGAATATAGCAAGTTCTCTTATTATGATGGTAATGGAGAAGACAAAAGATATTGCTATTCTTAAAGCTATGGGCGCAACTGATATGAGTATCAGAAAAATATTTGTTTTCAAAGGAATGTTAATAGGTATGGTCGGAACCATCCTGGGTGTCTGTTCCGGTTATACTCTTTGTAAACTTTTGGAAAAATATAAGTTTATTGATCTGCCAGGGGATGTATATTACATAACTACTCTTCCTGTACGGCTTGTTGCTTCTGATATAATAACCATTGCAGCAGCAGCATTGGTTATCTGCTTTTTGGCAACCTTATATCCGGCCCACCAGGCATCCAAACTGAATCCTGTTGAGGCTATACGCCATGGATAATACGCCGGATTACAACCAAATTATCTCTATTGAATCCCCTCAGATTTTTTTAAGAGTAAGGGGGCTTTCTAAAAATTTTAACAGCAGCGGTGTTCATCTTGAAATTTTAAAAGATGTCGATTTTGATTTGTGTAAAGGCGAGACTATGGCAATTGTTGGTGCATCAGGTATTGGCAAGTCTACTCTATTGCATATACTAGGGACACTGGATTATCCTGATAGTGGTACCATCTCTTTTGTTGATGAAGATATTTTAAGTTGTGGTTCGGATAGATTGGCAAAATTTCGAAACGAATCAATCGGGTTTGTATTTCAGTTTCACCATCTACTGCCAGAGTTTTCTGCTATAGAAAATACGATGATACCAGGTCTTATAAAAGGTGTAAGTAAAAAACAAGCAAGAGAAGCAGCGGAAGAAATTTTGATAAGAGTTGGGCTTAAAGATAGAATAAATGGCAAGGTCAGTGTACTTTCCGGTGGAGAGCAGCAGCGGGTTGCTATAGCAAGGGCGCTTGTATTAAAACCACTTATTCTTCTTGCGGATGAACCTACAGGCAATCTTGATAAAAGAAACAGTGAGCAGGTTCATGAGTTGCTTATGGAACTTAACAAAGAGCTTGACATGTCAATGATAGTAGTGACGCATAACATGGAGTTAGCGTCATTTATGGCTATGTGTGTTACAATAATTGATGGGCGTCTTGTAGAAGCGAGTTAAGGAAGTATAATGAAAAAATATTTATGCCTGATTGCCGTTGCATTGTTGTTGGTGTTTCCGTTTAGAACTTACTCTTTTGAAACAGCGAATGTTTTGGTTTTGCCTTTTGAAGTAAATGCCAAGAATGAACTTTCATATCTGAAAACCCAAATCCCTCAGATCATAAAGAACCATTTGAAAGAAGATGGTGCTGTTATTATAGAACCTGATCCTGATATAATCTTATCTATCACACAGCAAGCTGAAAACACAGAACAAATAAGAACAATCGGTATTGATGCAGATGCTAAATATGTTGTTTGGGGAAGTATAACTTTAGTGGACCAGCATTTTGAAATTAATGCAAAAATGATCGAATCTGTGAAAGATGAGCCCCTAAAGAGTTTTTTCTATGAGGGAGAGGGAATAGAAAATCTTTCCGGCAGCTTGAAAAATCTTTCACGCGATCTGGGGATGAAAATATTTAAACGTGAAAAAGTTGTAAAAATACTTGTGGAGGGTAATAGGCGAATTGAAGCTGATGCAATTAAAAGGATAATTAAAACAAAAGAAGGAGATATATATCATCCTCAGACCTTGTCTGAAGATTTAAAGACCGTATATGCTATGGGATATTTTGATGATGTGAGAATTGAAGATGAAGACGCACCCGAAGGTAAGTTGGTTAAACTGAAAGTTAAAGAAAAACCGACTTTAAAAACAATAATTTTTAAAGGCAATCAAACAATCCAAAACGACAAGATCAAGGAAATTTTAGATATCAAGACCGGTTCGATTCTGAATTTTGTAGCGATTCAGAAAAATATCGAAAGAATTGAAAGTCTTTATAAAAGTAGAAATTATCACAATGTAAAAGTAGAATATAAGACTTATGATCATGATAATAACCAGGCTGACCTTGAGTTTATAATTTCGGAAGGATCAAAAGCATATATTAAAAATATCATATTGGAAGGCAATAAAGTATATTCGGACAAAGAGCTTAAAAAGCTTATGTCTTTATCAGAGAAAAACATGTTTTCATGGATCACTTCGGCAGGAGATCTAAACAGGGAAGATTTGATTCAGGATACAGTAAAGCTTTCAGCATTTTATCATAACAATGGTTTTGTTCAGGCCAAAATAGGGGAGCCTCAGGTAAATATTAAAGAATCGGGAATTGATATTAAAATAAAAATCGATGAAGGTCCCCAGTTTAAAGTTGGAAAAATAAAAATTAAAGGTGACTTAATTTTACCTGAAGAAAAGCTTATTGAAAATATAAAAATTAATAAGGAAAAATATTATAACAGACAGGTTTTGCAAAGTGATATCCTTGTTTTGACGGATTTGTATACAAATGAAGGTTATGCTTATGCGGAGGTTGTTCCTGATATAGATCCTGATAAAGACAAGCTACAGGTAAATATTAACTATATAATCAACAAAGGAAAGCAGATTTATTTTGAAGAGATTACAATAGAGGGAAATACAAAAACAAGGGATAAGGTTATAAGAAGAGAGTTGAAAGTATATGAACAGGAATTGTACAGCGGAGCCAAACTTAAAAAAAGCATGCGTAACCTGAAGCGGCTGGATTTCTTTAAAGACGTAAAAATAAATAACCTAAAAGGAAGCACGGATGATAAAATGCTGCTTAAGGTTGATGTTGAGGAAAAACCGACCGGGTCATTTACCTTCGGTGCAGGTTACGGCACTACGGAAAAAGTATTTTTTATGGGCTCCATTTCCCAGAAAAACCTGTTTGGGAAAGGTCAGGTGCTATCATTAAATGCACAGCTGGGAGCTGTTTCAACTAAATTCATCTTAAGTTTTACTGAGCCATGGTTATTTGATACACCTCTTTCAGCCGGCTTTAATTTATACGACTGGAATTATGGGTATGATACATATGATAAAAAAAGCAAGGGGGCAGGTATAACACTGGGGTATCCGGTTTACGAGTTTGCCAGAGTATATTTTTCATATGCATTTGATGAATCCAATATAACAAGCATTGATTATGATGCACCGGATGCTATTAAAGATATGGAAGGCAAAAATATTTCAAGCAGTGTGACAGCAGCTTTAAGGTATGATTCGCGTGATAAAGTTTTTAACCCCTCCGAGGGAGCGAACCATAGTGTTTCTATTCAATATGCAGGACTTGGCGGAGATATTGGATTTACTAAAATCAATCTTGAAACAGGCTGGTTTTATCCTTTGTTTAAAGGAACTGTAGGCTCGATACATGCAGCGACCGGATATGTAACCCAAAATTCGAGCAAAAAATTACCTATATATGAGCGTTTCAATCTTGGCGGAATAAATTCACTGCGAGGATTCGAATGGGAAGATTTAAGTCCTAAAAGAATAAATTCGCAAGGTTATTTGACTGAAATTGGCGGCAATAAATTTGTTCAGTTTAACCTTGAATTTGTTTTTCCTCTTATCAAGGGTGCCGGTGTTATGGGTGTTTTATTTTTTGATGCCGGGGATGTGTATGACAATAGTGAAGACTATCTCGGCAGCTCAAGGGAAAGTGTCGGTGGCGGTATCAGGTGGTACTCACCAATGGGGCCGATGCGTGTGGAATATGGCTATATTCTTGATCCGAAAAAAGATGCAGGTGAAGGTGGAAAGGTTGAATTTACGGTGGGTTCAGTATTTTAACTGTATTTGTCAAAAGTAAATATTTATAATTTAATAGGGGGTATAATGCGTTTATTTAACAAAACTGTTTTGGTGGGTGCAGCACTTTTTTTTATGCTCGGAATTTATGCCTATGCAGCAGATGCTGCTAAAATTGGAGTTGTAGATTTCAGGAAAATCCTTGAGGAATCAAATACAGGGATATCCGGCCGGGCGGAAATTAAAAAACAGGGAGAAATGATGGAGGTAGACCTTAAAAAAAAAGGAGCTGAACTCGAAGAACTTAAAAAGCAGTATGAAAAAAATGCAATGGTTACAAAGAAAGACGTAACGGAAGAAAAGCAGCTTGAATTAAAAGCAAAATATGAAAAATTTATGATTCTCCAGAAACAATATAATGCTGATATTCAAAACTTACAAAAAAGTTTTTTTGTAAGTTTGAAAAATGAGGTTGATCTTGTTGTAGATGCAATATGCAAAAAAGAAAAATATCAAATTATTATTGAAAAAAATGCAGTATTTTATTCGCCGCCGTCTATTGATATTACAGATAAAGTTATACAGCAATTAAACGCAAAATCGGCTTTACAACCAGGAAAATAATAAGAAAACCGGACATTCTGGTATAGAATATCTGTAGGGGCGTATAGCAATACGCCCCTACTATTTACGCGTTAATCATGTATTTAGATTTTATATAAGGCTTGCCATGATGAAAATATCACTTGCCGAACTTGCTGAAATGATTGAAGGTAAAGTTGTTGGTGACGCAAAGAAAATAATATATAAAGCGGCTCCTTTTGAAGATGCAAAAGAAAATGATATAACTTTTGCAGGAGCTGCCAGGTTTTTAAATGTTATAAAGGAAAGTAGTGCCGGAGCAGTTATTGTACCGCATGGATATATAGAACCTTCGAAAAACCTAATACAGGTTGCGCAGCCGCATATTGCATTTATAAAAGTATTAAATATATTTTACCCCCCTTCAATGCCGGAATATGGGATCAGTTCATCTGCCCATGTTGGAGAAGGTTTTAAATGCGGCAATGATGTTTCAATAGCTCCGAATGCGGTGATTGGTAATAATGTGGTTTTAGGTGACCGGGTCTCAATTTATCCCTGTACTTATATTGGCGATGGTGTTGTTATCGGAGATGATGTTAAAATTTATTCCAATGTATCTGTTCTCGAACGGAATAAAATTGGAAACAGAGTAATAATTCATGCAGGTTCTGTTATCGGAAGTGACGGATTTGGCTATTCCTCGGACGGCAAAATACATTATAAAATTCCTCATACGGGTATTGTGCAGATAGATGATGATGTTGAGATTGGGGCAGGCAATACTATAGATCGAGCTACTTTTGGCAAAACATGGATATGCCGCGGGGTAAAAACGGATAATCTGGTCCATATTGCACATAATGTTACAATTGGAGAAGATACTTTACTTATAGCTCAAGCAGTTATTGGCGGAAGTACATCAATAGGAAAGCATTCAATCATAGCCGGTCAGGCGGTGATTTCCGATCATCTGGTTATAGGGGATAATGTAACTGTTGCTCCTAAGTCCGGTGTTATTAAATCCGTTAAAAACGGAGAAATTGTGACGGGCGCGCCTGCAATGCCTCATAAATTATGGCGAAAAGTACAAACTGTTATTCCCAGACTTCCGGAGATGAGAAATAAGCTTATTGATATTGAAAAGCGATTGAATAAAATAGAAAAAAAAGAAGATGAATAAGTAAGCAGGAAATCAAGTGCTGTAAATTATGGAGAAGCAAATGGAGAAAATTCTTGATGTGACGGAAATAATGAAAATATTGCCTCACAGATACCCGTTTATTTTGATTGACAGAGTCGTTGAGCTTGTTGCCGGAGAGAAGATAGTTGCTTTGAAAAATGTTACGATTAATGAACATTTTTTCTCCGGGCATTTCCCGGGAATGCCCATTATGCCAGGAGTCCTTATAATAGAAGCAATGGCGCAAGCCGGTGGAGTTTTATTTGTTGCCTCTAAGCCCGAAAAAAAATATGGGGAGCCTATTTATTTTATGGGAATGGACAAAGTCAGATTCAGAAAACCGGTTGTTCCGGGTGATCAAATTATTTTTGATATAAAGATTTTAAATATGAGAACTAAAGTTGCAAAAATAGCCGGTGTAGCAAAAGTAGATGGTAAGTGTGTAGCTGAAGCCGAGTTGATGGCCGCTTTTGGAGGAAAAATATGATTCATGAAACTGCTATTGTCAATCCGGGCGCTGAAATAGATTCAAATGTTAATATAGGCCCGTATTCAATTATTGGAGATAATGTATTTATAGGTTCCGGTACAGTGATAGGCCCACATGTTGTAATAGAGCCTTTTGTGGAGATTGGCCGTAACTGTCAAATATATCAGTATGCAGCAATTGGAGCTGTGCCGCAATCACTGAAATTTAAAGATGAAAAAACATATGTGAAAATAGGTCAGGGCTCGATAATCAGAGAGTTTGTTACAATTCATAGAGGGACCGAATTCGGTGGCGGCATTACGGAAGTAGGAGAAGAAAACTTTTTAATGGCTTACACCCATATAGCGCATGACTGTAAGACAGGACGCAGGGTTATAATGGCAAATAACGCAACTCTTGCAGGGCATATAACCATTGGAGATAATGCTACAATTGGCGGTCTATCTGCGATACATCAATTTGTTAGAGTTGGAGAATACGCTTTTATCAGCGGATTATCGGCAGTAGTGAAGGATGTACCTCCATATGTTATTGCCGCTGGTCAGAGAGTTGAATTACATGGTTTAAACACTGTTGGCTTAAAACGTCATGGGTTTTCACCCAAAACAATATCTTTGTTGAAAAAAACGTATAGAATAATTTTTCGAATCGGTCTTACGGTTAATCAGGCTGTTGAAAGAGTCAAAGCTGAAGTTGAGCAGGTCCCTGAGGTTGTTAATTTCATAAATTTTGTAATGGCTTCCCAGCGGGGAGTTTCAAGATAATATAATTATCAGAGCCACTTTCAAAACGTTTCAGTTTGGTCAAGCTCAAGGCGGGGGAAAATTTCAACCACAGGAATACATTTAGTATTTCGAGGATTGAAATTTGAGCCCAACGCAGAGATCGGCCAAAATGGGACGTTTTGAAACTGGCTCATCAGGATTGATCGTGGATAGATTGATTGAAAAAAAAATTGGACTTATTGCGGGGAGCGGCCAGTTTCCCATAATTTTTTCAAAAATAGCCAGGGCAAAAGGCTTTTTAGTATATGCAGCAGCTTTTATAAATGAGGCGGATGAAGTACTTAAAGAACATGTTGAAAAAATCGAGTGGTTGCATCTTGGCCAGGTGAAGCGACTGATCAATTTCTTTAAAAAGAATGAAGTAAAAGAAGCAGTAATGCTTGGTGCAATAAAAAAAACAAGAATGTTTTCCGATGTAAGGCCGGATATTAAGGCTATAGCATTTATGGCCCGAATGAAAAGCACGCATGATGACGGGTTGTTAAGCGCTTTTGCCGGGATGCTTGAAAAAGAAGGCATCATCATTAAATCGTCCACATTTTTACTTCCTGATCTTCTGGCGCAGGAAGGTTGTTGGACAAAGCGAAAGCCGACAAAAACCGAAAAAGCAGATATTGAAATAGGATTTCATATCGCAAAAGAAATAGGTCGTCTTGATATCGGCCAATGTGTTATTGTTTGCGGAGGGTCGGTTCTTGCTGTTGAGGCTATTGACGGCACGGATGCCACAATAAAAAGAGGCGGAAAACTTGGAAATGGTGATGCTGTTATTGTAAAAGTATGCAAACCGGGTCAAGATACAAGATTTGATATGCCTGCTGTTGGTGTTCAGACTATAAAAACAATGCATGAATCAGGTGTTAAATCTCTTGCCATGGAAGCACAAAAAGCTGTTGTGTTTGATAGACAAGAAATGATCATGCTTGCCGACAAGTATGGGATAAGTATAGTAGCCGTTTTGGTATAAGAAATTATCCTTGATTTTGTGTATGGAAGGTTAAATGAAAAAAGTGCGGGTAGGTGTTGTAGGCACCGGTTATCTTGGAAAATTTCATACGGAAAAATATTTTCAGATGAGCGATGTCGAGCTTGTGGGAGTAGTTGATATTGATGAACGGCAGGCCGAAAAAATTGCTAATGGCGTAAGTGCAAAAGCTTATAAAAATTATCGTGATCTAATCGGTAAAGTGGATGCTGTGAGTATTGTAGTTCCCACGCATGCGCATTTTTCAATAAGCAAAGATTTTTTGGAAAATGATGTTGATGTACTTATTGAAAAACCCATCACAACAACTATAAAAGAAGCAGATGAGCTGATAAGTATTTCTGAAAACAAAGGACTTATTATACAGGTTGGACATTTGGAGCGTTTTAATCCGGCCGTTCTTGCGCTCAAGGATATAGTCAACAACCCCAGATTTATTGAATCACATCGTCTTAGTACTTTCAAGGGCCGTGGAACCGATGTAAGTGTTGTGCTTGATCTTATGATTCATGATATAGATATTATAACAAGCCTTGTAAAATCGGAAATAAAAAATCTTCATGCCGCCGGAACACCCATTATAACAAATCAGGTTGACATTGCAAACACCAGGATAGAATTTGAAAACGGGTGTGTAGCAAATGTTACAGCAAGCAGAATTTCTGCCAAGGACGAACGGAAAACAAGATTATTTCAGCGTGATGCATATATATCGGTTGATTTTGCAAACCATGAAATAAATATCGTTCGTAAAAACAATGATGAAGTAAACAGCATTATTCCGGGAATGGAGATAAAAAATCTTTGTTTTACAAAAGGCGATGCATTAAAAGACGAGCTGGCAGCTTTTGTTAAGTCTGTGAGCAGTAGACAGGAGCCTGAGGTTACAGGACAGATCGGACGCAATGCCTTAAAGGTTGCGCTAAGTATAATGGAGCAAATCGATCATTTAAAAAATCAATTAATAGATCAATAATTCTATGAGTCAATCCTTTTACGAGAAAAGTGTTATGATAATTGCAGGAGAAGCATCCGGTGATATTCACGGTTCCCGACTCGTAAAAGCAATGAAGGAAAACAATCCGGGGTTGTTTTTTTTTGGTATCGGAGGGAATTTACTAAAAGAAAATGGGGTGAAAATTATCAGGGATGCCTCAACCCTGTCTGTAGTTGGAATAACCGAAGTTATATCCAAGATATTTTCTCTTATTAAAGCCATAGCCGATGCCAAAAAAGCTCTTAAAGAATTAAAACCCGATCTTCTCATATTAATTGATTTCCCGGATTTTAATCTTAAAATTGCTGCTGCTGCGAAAAAACTTGGCATACCTGTTTTGTATTATATCAGCCCACAGGTTTGGGCATGGAGACAGGGCCGGGTGAAGAAATTGAAGAAGCTTGTAAATCATCTGGCTGTAATACTTCCTTTCGAGAAAGACTTTTTCAGAAAACACGCTATTCCGGTAACATATGTAGGCCACCCATTGCTAGATGGAGAAGTATTTACTTCTGAATACAATGACAATACAGATATTAAATCAATAGGCCTTCTGCCAGGATCACGTGACAAGGAGATTGCAAAACACTTGCCAGTAATGCTTGAGGCTGCTTCATTGATTAAGCAAAGAATGGAAAATATTGAAATAACCGTTTCTCTTGCTTCCACGGTTGAAAGGCAATATGTTGAAAAAATAATAAAGGAGCAAGGGTTTTTTGACAAAAATATTATTGTACAAGGAACCGAAAAAATTTTTAAAAACTGCTCACTTATTATTGCAGCTTCCGGAACAGTCACACTTGAGGCAGCTCTTGCAGCTGTTCCCATGATAATAATTTACAAGGTTTCTCCTGTTAGCTATCTGTTTGGAAAAGCGCTTATTAAGGTTTCAAATATTTGTCTTGTTAATCTTATTGCAGAAAAAGAGCTGGTTCCTGAATTGATACAAAATGATGCAACTGCCGAAAACATTGCGAAAGAAGCATTAAACATGCTTAATAATCCTGATGAACTTAAAAAAATGAGAAACGAACTTATCGGCATCAGAGATATACTTGGAGGCGCCGGAGCTTCAGGGCGAGTGGCTGATATAGCTTTAGCAATGCTGCAATTATCAAAACAAGGGTCAATATAAATGAGCAATAAAAAAATATTTAAAATAAATATCAAATCAAGACATATTGAAATATTAAAACTTGTGAAAGAAAGCTGGTTTACGCTTTTACTGGCATCACTCTGTCTTTTAGTAGTGGCAGGCAGTACTGCAGCTTCGGCATATTTAATAAAGCCGGCATTGGATGATGTCTTTATCAATAAAGATTTACGTATGCTTAAACTAATTCCTATTGCAGTTATTTTAGTATATTTTGCACGTGGTCTTGGTATGTACGGGCAGGAATATCTTATGAGCAGGGTAGGCAAGGGCATCATTATGCGTTTGCGTAACCGGTTGTATGATCATATACAGGATCTTTCTCTTGCTTTTTTCCATAAAGAAACAACCGGAACATTAATGTCCCGCGTTTTAAATGATGTGGCTACGATAAGATCTATGGTTTCTTCTCTTGTTACAACTTCGTTTAAGGATTGTTTTACAATTGCAGGTCTTGTTTTTGTAATATTTTACCAGATCTGGGATCTTGCATTATTTGCTTTTATCATATTGCCGCTCGCATTTTATCCTGTCGTATATATAGGTAAAAAAGTCAGAAAGGTCAGCTCGAAACGCTATATATCAATAGCGGATATCAGCTCTTTCCTTCATGAAACATTTTCCGGAAATAAAATAGTAAAAGCATTCGGAATGGAAAATTATGAAAAAAAACGTTTCGCTGATAAAACGCTTAAACTGTTTAAACTGGAAATGAAAGAAACAAGAGCAGAAGCGCTTTCTTCTCCCATAATGGAGTTTCTTGGAGGAATGGGAATAGCTTTTGTTATATGGTATGGCGGATCAAGGGTTATTTCCGGAGTGTATACAACAGGTACTTTTGTTTCTTTTCTTGCAGCTGTTGTTATGTTGTATGATCCGGTAAAAAAAATAAGCAAGCTTAACAATCAATTGCAACAGGGTTTGGCTGCTGCAGACAGAATATTTGATATCATTGAAATAGAAACTGAAATCAAAGAAATTGACAATCCGGTTAAACTGGAGCGTAAACCCCATAATGTAGTATTTGATAATGTATCTTTCAAATATGATGACCTGTTGGTATTAAAAAATATCAATCTGAATGTTAAGCCCGGAGAAATAATTGCGCTTGTAGGTATGAGCGGGGGGGGCAAAACCTCTCTGGTAAACCTTATCCCAAGATTTTACGATGTTGCCGAAGGATCAATATCTATAAATGGTATTGATATCCGAAAAATTTCAATGCCATCTCTTCGTGACCAGATCGCGATAGTAACACAGGAGCCGATACTTTTTAATGACACCGTTAGAAACAATATTGCCTATGGCAGCTGGGATGCATCCGATACGGAAATAGAATCGGCCTCTAAAGCCGCATATGCATATGATTTTATCCAGGGTTTCCCCAAACAATTTGATACTTCGCTTGGTGAACTTGGTTCACGACTTTCAGGCGGCGAGAAACAGAGAATGTGCATAGCAAGGGCTTTAATAAAAGATGCGCCCATTTTAATTTTAGATGAAGCAACTTCTTCGCTTGATACAGAATCTGAAAGATTGGTTCAAAAAGCGCTTGAAAATCTGATGAAAGGCCGAACCACATTTATTATTGCGCACAGGTTGTCTACAATAGGATATGCAAACAGAATCGTTGTGATCATTGGCGGTCGTATTGTGGAGGAAGGCAAACACGAAGAACTCATGGCTAAAGAAGGTGAGTATTACAAACTATATCAGACGCAGTTCGGTGTCGGCGAAACAGCATGAAGATTAATTCTATTGTAAGCAGATATCTATTTAAAGAAATGGTATCGCCTTTTGCTATCAATACGTTATTTTTTACTTTCCTGTTTTTGATGGCAAAAATACTGTTCATAACCAATCTTGTTGTAAATTATAACATGAGTCTGCCTAAAATCGGGCTTATGCTTATTTATATTATCCCTAATTTTCTAATCTTTGTAATTCCGATGTCTGTTATGATGGCAGTTCTTCTGACTTTTTTACGGTTTTCAAGTGATAATGAAATAATTGCTTTAAAAACAGGTGGAATAAGTATTTACGGCTTGCTTCCCCCGGTGCTTACCTTTTGTCTTATTGGTTGTATATTAACTGCGTTGATTACTTTTTATGCAATGCCCTGGGGAAGATTATCAATCGAAAAACTTACAATGGAAATCGCACAGACAAATTTTGAAATAGGACTTAAAGAGAGAACTTTTAACGATAATTTTAAAAATGTTATGCTTTATGTTAATAGAATTGATCTGAAAAATAATGAGCTGATAGATATTTTTATAGAAGATGGCCGTTCTGAAGATATGGGAAGCACAATTATTGCTCCAAGAGGAGTTATGCTTTTTGAAAAAGAGACATTATCTTTCAGAATAAGACTTTTCGATGGATTTATAAATCAGGTTGGTCCAAAAAATAAATCGGTCAATTCCATTGGTTTTAACACATATGATATTAATCTTGATCTAAAGAACGCTTTTTCAGAAATAGAGAAAAAAGGTCAAAGAAAAGACGAAAAAAAGATGTATTTTAATGAACTATTAGATTACATTGATAATTTCAAAAATAAAAACTCAAAAGATTATGATGCACTTTTTGAACTTCATAAGAAATTTTCTATCCCTTTTGCATGTTTTGTTTTGGGGATTCTTTCAGTAGCACTTGGCACTCAGTTAAAGTCGGCAACACGATCATTTGGCCTTGGGCTTGGCATTATTTTTTTCTTGCTTTATTATCTTATTCTTTCGCTTGGGTATGCATTAGGAGAAAGCAGATTCTATCCCCCCCTTATAGGGATGTGGGTTCCAAATATATTTATAGGCAGTATAGGCATATACCTTTTTATAAGAACAGCAAAAGAACGGCCTGTCAATTTTTTTGCTGTTGTTGATTTATTAGAAAGAATAAAATTACACTTTATTAAAGAAAGATGAGCTAAAGAGAAGATCAATTTATGTCCATAATAGATAGATATTTAACAAAGGAGACTATTAAATACTTTTGTATCATTATAGCTGCAATTATAGGGATATATATTGTAGTGGATTTTTTTGATGAAACAGATATCTTTTTTGAATCCGGTCTTTCCCTTCCAAAGGCATTTTTTTGTTTTATTTCGAAAATGCCGGTTGCACAATTTATTCCTCTTAGTTTTTTACTGGCTATTCTTGTAACATTTGGCCTGATGAGTAAAAATAACGAAGTCGTGGCACTAAAAAGTGGTGGAATCAGTATATATTATCTTTTAAGATCTATACTTTTATTAGGTGTGATTTCCTTTTTTATTACTATTTTCCTGTCAGAGGTGGTTGTTCCCATAACGCAAAATAAGGTGGAAAAAATATGGGCTCAGGCAAACCGGAAAAAACACGCTGTGACCCTGAAAGAAAAAGACATATGGATAAAGGGGTATCACTTAATATCGCACATAGAATATTTTGATTCATCAACAAAGACTATCCATGGCATTACTCTCTATTTCTTTGATGATAATTTTAGGATGGTGAGAAGAATTGACTGTGAAAAGGGAGTTTTTTTATATAAAGGAAACTGGACATTATATGGTATTATTGAGCAGAAGCTTGATAAGAATAACAGCAAAATATCATTTCATAAACAACTTGTTGAACATCTCGATATTTCACCGGAAGACATAGGAATAGTAGCTGTTAAATCAGAAGCCATGAGTGCTGCCGAGCTTTTTAAATATGTAAAAAAAATCGAGTCCGAAGGGTATGATGCAACAGGTTACCGGACAGATTTTTATGCAAAACTTTCTTTTCCCTTTATTTGTATAATCATGTGTTTTGTGGGTACGGGAATAGCTTTCAGGCTACAGGTTAAAGAAAGCCTGCCTGTAAATATTGTATATGGAATATGCGCAGCTTTTGCTTATTGGGTTTTTTTTGGTTTCTGTATTTCACTTGGCGAGGGAGGCTTCCTTAATCCCTTGGTTGCCGCCCTGATTCCGAATCTTGTATTTTTAGCGTTTGGTGTGTTTACGCTTCTTAATGCCGAGTAAAATATTCGAATTCCAGAGTTTTTCCCATGAATATGTTTAAAAAGAAAATTGAAGAAATTATGTATTCCGAAGGGAAACCCCGGTTTTTCTCCATAGAACCTTTGCTGTATATTTTCTCAGTTATATACGGTCTCCTGATCAAAGTAAGAATTGCTTTATACAAAAAAAGTATATTTAAGCAAAAAAAACTTTCCTGCAAGATTATCTCTGTTGGCAATATAACAGTTGGCGGAACAGGAAAAACGCCTATGACAATATATCTTGCCCAAATGCTGGCCGGTCTCGGATATAAAGTTGCAGTTGTTAGCAGAGGATACAGGGGGAAATATGAAAAAAAAGGGGGAATTGTAAGCAACGGTACAAAAGTGTTTATTGGGCCTGAACTATCCGGTGATGAACCTTTTATGATAGCAGCGAAACTGGAAAATATCCCTGTTTTAGTAGGCCAAAACAGATATGAATCAGGTTTAATAGCCATAAAAGATTTTAATGTTGATATTATTTTATTAGATGACGGGTTTCAGCATATTAAACTTTTTCGTGATATTAATATTCTTCTTTTAGACCACAGGCGACCTTTCGGTAATTTTCATCTTGTTCCAAGAGGAATTTTGAGAGAACCGGTTAAATCAGTTAAAAGAGCCGATACATTTATTCTTACAGGAGAATCTTCAGATAATACCAAAACATTAGATTTGCTTGAAAGTATTTCAAAAAGCTGTGTTGTTTTTGAAACATACAATTCTTCTTATTATTTTAATGCAGGCAAAGAAAGTAAAGACGATTGTATAACTCTTTTTAGAAATAAAGTATCAAATGATTATTATTGGCTGGCTGGGAAAAAAGTTGTGGCTTTTTCCGGAATAGCTGGAAATGAGCGCTTTAAAAAAACTATTAAAGATTTTAAATGTGAAATTCTGGATTTCTTTGGATTTGAAGATCATTACTACTATAGTGATTATGATATTAATAGAATTGCGCAATCGGCAAAATATCTAAGTGCAGAACTTGTTATGACAACTGAAAAAGATTTTGCCAGAATGGAAGGCAGGTTTAATTTTCCTGTTGATCTGATTGTTGTCGGAGTAGCAGTTAATTTTAAGGATGCCAATTCTTTTAAGTCGTTTATAATAAATAAGCTGGAAAAAACATAAACAAAACAAAAGCGCTGAACAACTCAACTCCGCTATAAACTGACGTGACTATAGATCTTCTATTGGCAAACACATATCGATTTACTTTAGATCTCCGGCGCCATTTCCCACCCATATGATTATGCAGTTTTTTGGATATGTAAGAGGTTCTTCCTTCAGCATTACGGAGCCGGGAATCATTTTAATCAATTCGGCCGACTTGTAAGAATTAAACTCCTTATGTGTGATTTTGTTATAAGTTATATAACCTCTTTTTGCCCTTAGAATCACTTTGTTCAAGTAGATATCTTGACCAAAGTGAAACGTTTTGAAAGTGGCTCAGTAGTAAATTTAGTTATGAACTGCGGTGAAAGAATATAAGAAAAATCAGTCTCAATCTCATTTAATAACAATAAATTTAAAATACTAAGTCAGTATTCACTATCCAGGATGTGACCCCTGTTTCCTGTCATAAAATAAAAACAATGAAACCCTGGAATCTTCTCGCTCGCTGATTTCAGTGCCAAGAGAAATAAACATTTTATAGAAACTTATCTTGAATTCTATCCGATATTGCGAAAGGCTGCCGTCATGTTTTTTCGTATGTTTTTATGAAATCGTCTCGTGATAGGCTATCTTGTGTGCAGATTGTCCTTAAAGTAGAAGCCTTTATTTTAGTATGATTTGGCATAGTCAAAGGGGTTTTACTGCCGTCCGGATTTTCTCGTACCATAGAAATATGTTCCCTTTCGCGAACTATACGAAAACCCAATATCTCCAAAGTTCTTACAACATTTCGTTTTGGTGCGTCTGTGGGAAATTTAGACATTAACGTTAAATCCCGGCTTCGGCAACAAATGCCTCAAGAATAGGCGGCTCAATATCAAGGTCTTTGTCTCCAAAGGTTTCGATATGGAAACGGATTGCAGACTTTACGTCTGACAAAGCTTCTTCATAGGTATCCCCTTGTCCAACTACAATCCCCTTGATTCCCAAGGGATAGGCAACATATCCATCAGAATGCTTTTCGACAACCACTTTATATTGTTTCATTATTACCCCCTTTTCGACTTTTTGAAAAGCATACCATAAAATACCATTTAAGAAAAGCTGGCATTTAATTAAATGCCTTATATTCGCCTTCCTCTTCCCCATCCACTCACAGGGCCATAAGGTACTCGACTCATAATTAATTATGTAATTCGATCTCTTTTTAATGAACTCTTAGTAAGTTACAAAGGGATATCTGCTATTAGTTTACATGAAAAAAACTTTGGTATATAAAAATATCTCCAATTGAGAACAGAAAAGAAGCCATTTTAATAAACTTTTTTCCCTTGAAAACAATAATTCACCTACCAAACAAATACTACCGGATTCTTTGAAAAATGTTTATTACGGATGGAAAGAGAGTAACGGTGAAACTGTGCCACCCGGCTTTTTGGGTCGGCACCAGTGACTGGATCTGCCGTCATTGTCAATCTATTAATTGCTCGACACTAATTCCCATTGCTTCTGATAGTTTTGACAATGTGGTTTTTCTTGGGCTGGCATTACCACTTTCTATCCTTGCTAAGGCTGATTGCTTCATTCCTGCTTTGGTGGCCAATTCTGCCTGGGTAAGTTTAAAATATTCCCGCCATGCCTTGATTAAACCTTCACCTCGAACATTGGCCTTTACAACCTCATTTGGAAACCAGACATCGGATTCATCAGGCTCGACCTGTTTATGAATTAGAGCCTGGTATTCACTCCAAGGAATAACTGCAAAAGCGGGTTTGCCGTTTTGTGAAATGATTTGAGGATCAGTACGTACGCTCATCTCGTTTTTTAACCTCTTGTATTTCTATAATTTTAACGATGTTGGCATAATTAAAGAGCACTCGATATCGGCCCACTCTCAGGCGATAATCATAACGGTGATCCTTCAGTTCAGAAATATCAAGCTGTTTGCATTTTGGAAAATTCGCCAACTGATCCACGCTGTTATGGATTGCCTCCCGGTAATGAATGGGAATCTTTTTCATTTGTTTGCGCGCTTGGTTATGCTAAATGATCTCATTCATGAAAAATATATAACATATTATATCATAAAGTCAATGTATAAAATAACATATAATAACAATAGCCGGGGCAAGTTTAGTACCCTTGTAGTAATGGGACGCTGTTAGTATTTAACTATAAATCAGAAAGTTAGAATGGCAATGAGAGCTATATGAACTTAAAAACGTAAAAGCGTCCCATTACTTTCTCTCTATTATCAACAAAACTCAACAACCTAATGTCCCTATGTTCCTCTGTACTCAAAATTAATCCTCAGTCGATCTCCGTTAATATACTATTATAAATGAAACTTAATAATCTAATAACGTCCCTGTTTTCACGTCATTTAAAAAAGAGACCATCTTTTTTAATAGGGGTGTGTTTTTTCTCTTGACGAACCCTTTAATGGGTGACCCCTATCTTCCTTATTCCATAATTTCTTCTACTGGCAATATCTGCTTGCCATGTCTAATTGTGAGAATAGATATTTGGTTCTTTTCAATACGATAAATGATGCGGTAATTTCCGTAAATTAGCTCTCTGAATTGATCGTTTGAAATTTCAGGCACAATCCTACCTAGCGCAGGGGAAGATTTTAGCTGCGCAACTTTTGAAAATATTGTATCAACCCATTTTTCTGCTGCTGAAGGCTTGTCCTGAGCGATGTATGCTGCGATTTCAGTGACCCTATCTATAGCCAGCGGTGACCAGATTATCTTCATTTTTGGATTCGCCTCAAGACATTTTCTTTTGCATCATCATGATTTATTCCGTGTCCGGTCTCAATTTGGTTTAAGGCTATTTGAACATCTGTAAGAAGGTCAAGTCTCTCCTGTATTGCCTCATACTCTTGGGCATCTATAAGTACGGCAACACCTTTTCCGTGTTGGGTGATGATCAATGGTCTTTTTGTGTCGTGGACTTGCTTGATGAAATTCGCAATACCTGTTCTTACCTCAGATAACGGTTTGATATCCTGGTCAATTTTTAGTCGTTGCATATTGCACCTCCATTATATTCAAGATTTAGTACAATATAGCGTACTTTATTTGTACTGGCAAGATTTTGTTGAGGGGGAATAAAATCACCCGGAGCGTAGCAATTGGGTGCATTGCTTTTGTGTATGCCCGGCATGGGCGTTTCAGTGAGGAAAGGTCTGAAGGAAGCCGGATTGCAAAGCTATGAGCCGACGAACAGAAACAGCAAGGCCCAGTCTCCGGGTGAGTTAGCACAACATAACGAAGCCCATGGGTGATAACGTCTATGCTTTTATGCGTTCCCATTATTAGTTAGCTCAAATCGATTTTCTCTTGCGATTTTTTCACCCCTTCTCGAAGAACGACTAATCGCAGGCTGGCTCATGTTTAATATACCTGCAATTTCAACTGTGCTCATCCCAAGTTTTCGATGTGCCCAAAAGCACAGCAGGGACCTGGCTCGAACTGTTTGGGGGGATTTGTCGCATGCAGTGACCTCTTCAGGCTTTATCCCCAGAAGTTTAGCCACGCGCTCTTTTACAACATCAAAATCAATGCCCCTGGCTTTTAATTCATATTTCTGTTTAAAAGATTCTTCAGATGATTTGAGAACATTTTCAACAAAATCGCTATTGCCCAAAATACGCTCATCACCTTTAAGGCGAATTCCAGCTTTGCGAGATTCTTTGAGAGCGGTCCACCCGCCCGAACTCCTTAATAGTCCGCCTCCTGTCAAATCAGGGCGGTTCCCCAAAGAAATGCCCTTGCCAACAAAATCCCGGTACATCTTCCGGGCTTCTCTTTTTTTCTCAGAGAAAAAACCGTAAATATAATTGATATTCTGCCATGTTTCCTTCGGAGATCTCATTAATACATGATGACCGCACCATAGATATTTGTCCAGCTCACCAAGGCTTGAGACAAGTCCCGCCCTTAGAGGGTTCAAGTGAATATACCGCACCAGCTCTTTTAAATACACGTCTTCTTGACACAAGATAGATTTATAACGGTTTTGAAATAGCTGGCCATGCCGACGATACTTTTTATTAAACCAACCGGCATATCCGGTTAGCAATCGGCTCATGAATACTGAAATAGGAACCAACCCGGTTCTTAGTAACAGATGCACATGATTAGTCATTAAAGCCCATGCAAAACAATCCGTTCTTGTCTCAGGGATCAGCTCAGAAAGCCGGTTCAAAAAATTTGTCCGGTCAAAATCAGACCTGAAAATTTTTCGTCGTTCGATTCCCCGAATGATTACGTGATGCAATGCACCAGTACAGTCTATTCTTGCTTTCCTTGGCATACGGGGTAACTATCATAGGTTTTGCTATATGTAAAGCATAAAAGCATAGACGTCCCCATTACTACCACCCGGGAACCCAAACCGGTAGTGTTCTATCCATGTTTTACTCAAACCGAGTCTATTTGAGAAAAAAGGCGCGGGTTCTCGATCGGGTGTGAAACGAAAGATTATAAGCAAATGATTTAGATCAAAGACTTCTATTTTCATATAAAAGTAAACGGTAAAGGTCAAATATAGACCTGACCCCTATTCTCAAATCATTTTATACAGTTATATCCAAATAGTGTGTGTCTGTAAAAATATCAGAGATTGTATGAAAAATTGCAGGAGACCTTGAAAAAAAGCAGTTTGATGGTGAAAAGTAATCCTGTTTTTATACTTCTTGACTAAAAGTTCTTGACTAAAAGCAAGTCCCTATTTATAACCAGCCAAAATTGTGCCTAATGAGCTGTTATTTTTACGAAGTGGACTTATTGGAAGTAAATGGACTTAAATATAGAGGAGGTGGGGGCGATGATTTCTAAAAGATTAGCTTTTGTTATTGTGTTTTTTACTTTGGTCTTCGTGTGTGCTGCATCCCAGGCGTTTTCGGCATCTTATTGGAGTTACGATGGTCAGGCGTATTCAAAGGTCATCTGGTCTGTTGATGGCACATCAACGCAAGATCAGCAATTCTACGGTCCATTGACCGGCAGTGTAGATGCGGTAGTAAGCTTTGCTGACGGACATGCCCAGTCAGGCGATACTTCTGCTTCAGTGAACTCAATTGCAGTCGGTTTGATCGGATATCACAGCACCATATCCAGCGGAACGGCCGCTGCCACAATCTATGGTCTTGCGGAAGGTGCGTACACGATCAGTTTCGACTATGTTACGACCCCAAACAAAGTAGAGGGGCTGCTGTTCAGCACAGCCTATGCCGGATATGAGATGTCAGGAAGTTCGAATGAACTGTCGGGCTCCGATCATTTTTCAACGATAGTCAATCCCGATGAGTGGGTATCATTTTTTACCCGCTGTCAGACCAACGCCCTGGATGGTTCGATCACTGCAAGCGCAAGCATATTCAATATCACAGTGGAGCCTTATTCAGCTATCCCTACCCCCATTCCTGGCGCTGCCTGGCTTCTGGGGTCTGGTCTTATAGGACTGGCAGGTTTTAGCAGAAGAAAAAAATAGTATGAAAATATGAACAGGCATTAAAGGCAGGACTATTGACTTAGTTCCTGCCTTTTTATTTATTTGCTTCCTTTACGCTGTCCAGTAATGGCTATGTTCAGTTCGGAATCATGGATACCGTTTTCCAAGATAATTCCGGCAGTCTGAAACTCACCGTAACTGGATCGTCAGTACCTCTCCCGTCAGCTTTCTGGCTCTTAGGTTCAGGCCTTCTGGGCATAATAAGGCTGAAACGCAAAATTTCATAAAAATAGTCTTGATAGACATTTAAAAGAGGAAAAATATAAAAATGAAAAGACAAATTTCAACAGGGATTGCATTGTTGTTTTTATTATTCGGAATGGCTGGCGTATCTCAGGCAGACTTAGTAAAAATTGGTCAGTAAAAAATATGGGGGTCCGCTTTTGGCCCTTATTTACCATATCAATATCAATAAGTTCATCTTTACATTTTTGAAATTTATGGACTGGCGTCATTCAAAATGGAACTGAATTTATTATCAAACCCTTTGAATTTCGAAATTCAATATCATGATTTGCGTTAGAAATCTACTAGTTCCATGAAAATGTTAGATCTATTTCTTACAGGAAGCTATACGTACTAAAATCTGATTTTCTTATTGAAGTTAATGGGTTAGATGTTGTTTAACAATCTCATGGTTTTATGTTTTAGTCAAGGATTATTTTGGGTGCCAACCGTTTGTTGCATGATCACCTCCATAGCTTTGAAGTAGTCTCTCTGCACTTTCATGTTTGAGATCCAGCAGTACCGCTGAGTGGTTTTCACATGGCTATGCCCCAAGAGATCCTGAATGGTGCAGAGATCGGCATCGGCATTGAGCAGTTGGGTGGCCATAGTGTGCCGGAGATGGTGACAGGACACCTTGAGTTTTGCTTGGCGAGCATACAATTCCATGCGCCGCTGTATGCCGCGGATGGAGATAGGCTGTCCCTGGCAGGGTTTCTTTTCCGATAGAAAGATCTTCCCGGTCCTGGAGGGAGGCCGTACCCTCAGATAGGCCGCCAGGGCCTGAAGGACATCATGGCTCATATAGACAACCCGATCTTTTCCACCCTTGCCATCCTCGACCAGTATGGTCTTGCGTTTGACATCTATGACGCCTATGGTTAGATTGGCTACCTCTTCCACTCGTAACCCGCATCGGAGCATAAGCATGAACATGGCCCGGTCACGTGCACCTTTTATGACCTTGAAGAGGCTGACCACCTGTTCGTCTCTCAGATATCGAGGTAGAGGTCTGGACATCTTCTGGAAGTGATTCTTCCTGATGGGGTTGGCAATGGTTACCCCTTCATCTTCCCGCAGGTAATGGTAGAACTGACGGATAGCATTCAAGTGGCAGTTTACCGTCTTTGGCACCAGCCTCTTCCTCATCATATGCTCAATGTAGCGTGATACTGTGGCGGATGTCACCTCCTCCACCGGCACATCCAGCCAGATGATAAAGTGTTTAATGAGATTCAGATAGTTCTTCACGGCATGGGGTGAAAAGTTCCTGCGCTTCATAAATCGCCGCCAATTCAGGATCACATCGATCATGACTATCCCTCCTTTCGATCTTCGACATGGCTCTAAAATATTCTTCCTCCCGGGTCTTATCGGTCAGTCGGGCATAACGCCTCGTCTGCTCAATGCTCCGGTGACCCAGCAAAACCTGGAGACACTCCAGACGCATGCCGGCGTTAAGAAACTCCGTGGCAAAAGTGTGCCGAAGCGCATGCAGGGAATATCCTTTGTCTGCTAATCCCGCCTTGACCAGATAGCGCTGAAAGATCATCCGAGCGGTGCTGTAAGACATAGTGCCGGTCCGAGTGTAGATCAGGTACTCCTCGCCAGGATACCTTTGCTTTAACCATTTCCGCAGAGCCCTGACCGCATCATCACTGAGATAGACCACCCTGCCCAACCGATTCTTCTCTCCTTCGTAAACCTCTATTTTCCGCTCCTTGAGATAGACGTCGGCCATCTTGGTATTGAGTAGTTCACCGATCCGCATACCTGTTCTCAACAAGACCAGGATCATGGCTCGGTTACGGACATTTTGAATAACCAAAAGCAGCTGCCGCAGATCATCCGGGTCCATCGCCCGTGGCAGCCGCTCCGGTAACTGCAACCGTATCCTCCGGCCAAATATTTCTGCAGAGACTATTCCTTCCTCCAGCAAATAGCGGAGGAAGGCTTGCACATTTACCAGCTTTGTCCTGATTGTCGTAATCATATTCCCCCGGTCCTGCTCGTGCTCGATAAACGCCTCCACATCCCTTCGGGTAATGGCTTCCAGAGATGTCAGGCCGCTATCCCTTAAGAGGGTAAGAAAAAGAACAATAGTTCCAAAGCGACTATACAGGGTCCTCGGTCTGCGGTTGCCAAGTGTCAGGTAACGAAGATAGGCTTCCACCTGATCCTTCCCCGGCAGGTCCATCCGGCCCAGCCGCTTCAAAATCTTGCCCAGCACTTCTAAACAGCCTTCAGGATGTTTGTTAAATCGTAATCGCATTTGATAATAACGGTGAGCCATAATGGCGGGAGTCTTAAAATCAGAAAATATTTCCGTCTGCTGAAGATCACTATATCCAATCGTCATCTCTGCCTCCTTTTCTTATATCAAGAAAAAAATCAGATAGATGATGACTTATAATCCCTTATCTGTCAAACATCAGGTTGGTACGTATAGCAGGAAGCAAAAGTTTACAGCAGAAAGTGGATATATATCAAAAAAGACTGTTTACTCATTTATCTCCCGCAATATTTTATTCCAAGATGCTATCAAACATAAAATAATGTTGTTTCGAGGCAATAGCCGAGAAATTTTTAGACTCTGAAAGAAATAAAAATAAAAGATTTCTCGCTTCGCTTTGAAATGACACAAAAATGAATTGCTGCACAGTTTCTCGCTCGAAATGATAAAAGAGTCGATATTTCTATTATGACACAGTCTCTGTAGCAAGAAACCTTATATAGTAAGGGTTCAGAATCCTCATAAAGAAAACTCATAAAGAAAACAGTTGATTAATTCCATAAAATCATGAGAAAATCCAGTTAATTTTATAAATCCGTTCAAATAATTTATGTATACTTAAAAACTTAAAGGATACCGCCATGGATAACTTCGAAGCAATTTTTTCGCCAAAATCCGTAGCCGTAATTGGAGCTTCGACCACGCCGGGAAAAGTCGGGCATGATATTTTTGCCAATATTTTAAAAGGCGGTTTCAAGGGCGTTCTTTATCCGGTTAATCCGGGCGCCAAATCCGTTTTGTGTGTGAGGGCTTATCCCACCTTAACAGACATACCCGATGAGGTTGATCTTGCTATGATTATCCTGCCTCCTGCTGCAGCCTTAAAAGCCGCCCATGAAGCAATAGAAAAAAATGTAAAGGGGCTTGTGATAGTGTCAGCAGGCTTTCGGGAGGTCGGAGGCAAAGGGCTTGAAATAGAAAATGAAATAGTATCTGTCTGTAGAAAGGCAAATGTCAGGGTGGTAGGTCCCAATTGCCTTGGTGTAATAAACCCCAATCCTTTGGTAAAACTTAATGCAAGTTTTTCAACCCGCATGCCTAAATTCGGAAATGTATCCTTTATTTCACAAAGTGGTGCTCTTTGTACGGCCGTACTTGATTTTGCCGCAGATATGGATTTTGGTTTTTCAAAATTTATTTCTATAGGAAACAAGGCCGATGTGGATGAGCTTGATCTTCTCAAATATCTTCATAAGGATTTAGATACGGAAGTAATAATGATCTATCTTGAAGAATTGCGGCGCGGACCGGAATTTGTTGAAGCAGTAAAAAAAATCACATTGGGCGATATGAGACCGACACCGATTATAGCCATAAAGTCAGGGCGCACAGGAGCCGGGGCTTTGGCGGCAGCATCTCATACCGGGGCTTTGGCGGGAACAGAAGCTGTTTATGATGCAATCTTTGAGCAATCCGGTATTATCCGGGTTGATTCAATTCATGAGCTTTTTGATTATTCAAGTGCATTCGCGTCTAAAAATGAAAATGAGCAGGGAAAGCTTAGAGGAAAAGTTCCGGCCGGTAACAGAGTTGCTATTGTAACAAATGCCGGCGGGCCCGGAATTGTCGCTACCGATATGACGGTTTCTTCCGGCTTAAGACTTGCAAAATTTTCCGAAGAAACGATTGAAGCACTTGCAAGTCATCTTCCTACAACTGCCAATATCCATAACCCGGTTGATGTAATAGGTGATGCAGCACAAGACAGATATGAAAATGCGCTTTCTGCTGTGACAAGAGACGAGGGTGTTGACGGAGCACTTGTAATTTTAACTCCACAGTCAATGACTAACGCCCTTGGTACTGCGGAAGCAATAGCAAAAATCGCCAGGCGATCAGACAAACCTATACTTTGCTGTTTCATGGGTATTTTTGATGTTTCCGCAGGTGTTAAATATTTGCAGGAGCATGGTATTCCTGTTTTTAAATTTCCAGAAAACGCCGCTAAAGCGCTTGGGGCGCTTTATAAATATTCCACTTTGATAAACCGGCAGGAATTAGCGCCATATAGTTTGAAACATGATAAAAAACGTGCAGAAGAAATCATTGCCCTCTGCATAGAAGAAGGAAAGTATAAATTAGGTGAACTTGAAAGCAGTGAATTGCTGGAATGCTATGGTTTTAAAACTCTGATTTCCAAACTTGCCACGACAAAAGATGAGGCAGCACAAATTGCAGACAATATCACTTTTCCTGTGGCTATGAAAATTGTTTCACCGGATATTTTGCATAAAACGGATGCAGGTGGTGTGGTACTTGGAATTAATAATAGAAATGAAGTATTGGAAACATTTGATGATATAATTAAAAAAGCTTTGGAATTTGACAGCAAGGCAAAGATCACAGGCATACTGATTCAGCAGATGGCAAAAAAAGGTGCAGAGGTGATTCTTGGCATGAACCGTTATCCTGTTTTTGGACCATTAATGATGGTAGGGCTTGGAGGAATCTTTGTTGAGCTTTTCCAGGATGTTGTGTTCAGGCTTGCTCCGGTGGAAAGAAACGAAGCAAAAAGGGCGATTCGCCAGATAAAAGGATTCAAATTGTTTAAAGGTTTCAGGGGAAGACCCATTTGCGATCTTGAATCACTCAACAAGGCATTCGTCAGTCTGTCTGAAATGGCGATTAACCATGAAGAAATTATGGAAATGGATATAAATCCAATTCTTGTCCATGAAGAAGGCTTTGGCGCAACAGTAGCTGATTGCCGCATAATTCTAAGAAAAGAAGATGCCAAATAATAAGCCGATATATCCTGTTATTTTAGCTGTTCCGGAACAAGAAAAAAATCTTAAAGGAAGAAATAAGGTTAAAGCATTAAGTACCCTTGCAAGATTAGCGCTTAAACTTTCATGCGAAAAAAGCGGAATAATTCCCGGAGTTCTTATTAAAGATCAAAATGATGCTCCTGTTCCTTTTGATGGGAATTTCTGGTCTATTACTCATAAAAGCGAATATGTGGGGGGCGTTGTTTCTAAAAAAGCGACAGGATTGGATATCGAGAAAATCAAGCCTGTTTCAAAAGCTCTTATGGATAAAGTTGCCGGCCCTAAGGAATGGGGGCTTTCGGATTTTGATAAAGAAATCTTGTTTTTCCGTTTCTGGACATCCAAGGAAGCTGTATTGAAAGCATCGGGCAAAGGGATAGTCGCTCTTTCGGATTGCCGCATTGAAAAGATATTAAATGACAAATCTATTATTGTGAGTTACAAAAACAAAGCATTAAATGTTGTGCATTATTATTTTGACGGGCATATCGCATCTGTTGTCGATAACGGTTTTGATGTGGAATGGACTCTTGTATAGAAGTTGGCACCATGGTATCGGGGGATGAGCGGTGGCGGCATATAAAATGCCGCCCTACGGAAAATAATGTAGGGCGGGGTTTTATACCCCGCCAAGATAATAGGGTTTTAATACCCCGCTGCTTTGGTTGGCAATACCGGGAATCAAAAAAAATATATAATGGAAAGGAATAAAATATGGAAGTCACATTTTACGGAGCAGTTAGAGAAGTTACCGGTTCAATGCATGTTATAACAGCTAATTCCGATAAGATCATGCTTGATTGTGGAATGTTTCAGGGCCGCAGAAAGGACACTGTACAAAAAAATAAGGAATTCTCTTTTGACCCAAAATCTATAGTCAATCTTGTTCTTTCTCATGCTCATGTTGATCATTGCGGCAGAATACCGCTTTTGGTTAAAAACGGTTTTACCGGCCGAATCCTTTGTACAAGGCCAACTGCCGATGTCTGTGCCTTTCTTTTAGCCGATTCAGCCCACATCCAGGAATCTGATGCTAACTACTTAAACTATAAAACTCTTAGAAATACTTTACTGTCAAAAAATAATGGAAAAAATAAAAATCACAGAAAGTCCGAAATTGCTTCAATGCTTAAAACTGAAGGGCACAAGCTTAATGTCGAAAAGATACATGATCTTATAAAAGAACATGATCTTGAATATATTTCTCCTCTTTATACCATTGAAGATGCGCAAAATTCACTGGAGCACTTTGATAGTTATCCTTACCGTACTGCATTTGAGATCGGACGGGGAATAACAGGTGTATTGTATGAAGCCGGTCACATTCTGGGCTCAGCTATTCCTTTAATCAAGATAAATGAAAACGGGCGAATATTCAGGATTTGTTATACCGGTGATATTGGAAGATATGACAAGCCGATAATAAGAAACCCATGTGCCGCTTTTCCTGATGAAGATAAAGATATCGATCTTCTTATTATGGAAAGTACTTATGGTGACAGAGAACATGAGGATATGGAGGATGTAAGACCTCAACTGAAAAAAATAATAAATGATACGGTAGAGCGAGGCGGATCAATAGTTATCCCTGCTTTTGCGTTCGGAAGAACACAGGAGCTTCTTTATATAATTCATGAACTCTATCATGGTGGGGAAGTCCCCAGGATTCCGGTATATGTGGACAGCCCTCTTGCTACAAATATAACCAGGGTTTTCGGTGAACATCCTGAGGTTTACAACCAGGAGACAGTTGATACATTTCTTTCAAATGGTGATAATCCGTTTTCATTTAAAGAGTTAAAATTTGTATCTTCGGTTGATGAATCAATGGTTCTTATGAAAGATGAAACACCTCATATAGTACTTTCTGCTTCAGGCATGTGTGAAGCTGGAAGAGTGCTTCATCATCTCCGTTACAAAATTCATAACCCGAAAAACACAATTCTTTTAGTGGGCTTTATGGCCCAAAATACACTTGGGCGCCGAATCCATGATCAGGGGCTTGAATACGAAAAATCAGGAAGAAAAGGCGATCCCCCTATACTTAAATTCTTAAACAAAGAGTATCCTTTAAAAGCGCATGTTGTAAAATTAGGCGCATTCAGTGCTCATGGGGATAAAAATGAAATGCTGCGGTTCCTGGAAGATTCGAAACTTAAAATTAAAAACATTGCTGTTGTTCATGGTGAAGAAGATCAATCCATAGCTTTTGCCGATTTTTTAAAAGATAACGGATATTCCGCTTTTGTTCCCGAGAAAGATTATACACTGAAATTGACTTAGTATGAAACCTAACTGTAGCGAATTAACATTTTCAGCTGCAATGTTTGCAGTTCTTCTTTGTATTATTTTTGGCGGAAATTTTGTTGCGATAAAAGTCGGCCTTACAGGAATAGGGACCTTTACTTTAGCTGCATTGCGCTTTACTATTGCATCGATTTGTATAGCATTGTGGGCTAAAATAACAGGGCAATCGTTTTCATTAAAAAAAGGCCAGCTCCTTTATATAGTTATTTTAACAGCTACTTTTTTCGTGCAGCTTTCACTTTTTTATATCGGAATGAGCAAAACAAATGCGACCCACGCAACGCTTGTATCAAACTTTGTACCGTTTTTCATACTGATTCTTTCACATTTTTTTATTCCGGATGACAAAATAACAATAAAGAAATTTCTTGGGATACTGCTTGGGTTTCTGGCTATTGTTTTGCTTTTTTTTGAGAAGGAGACAGGAGCATCCAGCCTTAAAGCAGGCGATCTTATTATTCTTACGGTAACTTTTATATGGGCTTGTAACACAGTTTTTATTAAAAGAATCATAAACGACTTTAATCCGTTTCAGCTTGTTTTATATCCGATGCTTTTTTCTCTGCCTTTATTTTTTACCGAAGCATTTTTGTTGGATGAAAGGATGCTTTTTGATTTAAATCCAAAGGTGATTGGGGCCTTATTGTATCAGGCTATTATGACCGCCTCATTTGGATTTGTTGCATGGAATTATCTTCTTAAAAATCATGGAGCATCTTCTTTGCATTCATTTATATTTATAGTTCCGATTGCCGGAGTTGTTTTTGGCGGATTTCTGCTTTATGAACCAATTACATACCATATAATATTTGCTCTTGTCCTGATTGCTTCGGGAATTCTGGCGGTGAACTATAAATCTGTTAAAATACCGGTATTTCCATTTAACAAGAGCATGTAAATTGTTACATAAACAAAGGCAAAACAGAATTTTTTTTACTTCACATCATAAAGACTAATCAGCTGAGCCAGTTTCATCGGGTTGCCCGGCATCGGGAACTTGGGCATCTGTTGCCCCGGAGTCAGCAGTGGTAGTAAACTGGACCGTCCTTGCCACATTACCCGCAGAATCCAGCACATCCACATGCCAGGACCCAATTTCTTGTGGTTGAATGATTTTTGAACTATAAGTTCGCCATTCTGTTGACTTTACGGTTAAATCTACCCTGGCCCGCTCTGTTTCTCCGTAGTACCAAACATGGGTTATAGTGGTGGGCACCTGGTTACCTACTATCCGGGTAAAACAAAACAGCTTGCCCACGGAAGCCGGAAAACTTTCATCGAAGCCTACTGGCTCCAAGGCAGAAACGCTCGTGCAGATAGCGGCAACATCCACACTTAGTTCAACGGCCTCCTGTGCAAGCGATGCAGCGGGAACAGAAAGAAAAACAATAGCCAAGCAAAGAACAATCATACGTGAAAATAAATGTACCATAACAATATCCTCCTTTTTTGATTTGTGTTGGAAAAGGTTGAAGAAGCGATTTTCTTCTTATACGCGTTGGGACCAGACTTTTGTTTGTGCAAAAGTTAAAGTTTTTTCTTTAACTTTCAATTCTTCCATTTTTGCGTAAGGCTCCCAATCCTTTTTGCACATCATTTCATACAAATGAGAAAACATGACATATAGCAATTCATGCGCCGAAATATTGGGTTTTATATCCAGCAACTTCTTTTGGATATTTTTATTTCTTGATTTGGCAGCTGCATTTTTAAACATTTGTTCTGCGTTAGTGCAAATTTCCAAGTTAACTGATTTTAACAGCTTTTGCTTAGACTGCATTTTTAAAACAAACTCATTGGAAGCATCTTTCCAGAACCTTGCGCTTGCACTCATTGAAAATTCAACCAATTTGGGAATGTCGCCAAAATAACAGGGCATTTCTTTTGTAATTGCGCCAATGGTTCCGGCTGCCCGGTAAAACAGGTGTTCGCCAGTAACAGATTTGTAAATCATCCCCACAATAGCCTGCCAGTCCTGCAATTGCAGAATATGAATTGGATCCGCATATAAAACCCCTAAAATTTCATTAATCAGCATATGGGAGGGTGTAGCATAGATGGGTGTCAGGCCTAATTTGGGCTGTTCTATTTGCCCCTCTTTGGGGTTGATAGAAGCTGCTGTTTCAACATCTATAAGTCCAATGTGGAATTCGTCTGATGATTTCAAAAACTGGGGATATTTTGAGGGGTCGCCTACAACAATCAGGTTATCCGGTTTAAGGTCGCGCATGGCTACTTTTTTAATGTGTAACCAGGACAACAATTCAATAAGATTCGTACATATACATTGTATCTGAGTTCTATTATGCTGGAATGATTTTTCCTGTACATAATTTTTAATAACCGTTTCATATTCGGCAAACGTGTCTTTATGTTCTTTTTTTACCTGCTTCAGAATTTCTGCTGCTTCGTTGGGAATATTCTTTTGTTTGGAATCGGTTTCCCCTATGCAAAGACAACCTGAAAACCAATCTTTCTTTTGATAGGATTGGATATCGGTATTTATAAATATATTTTCAAACCGTTGAAAGGCGTGTTGAAGATTGATGCAGAGGTTTGAGGCTTTTTTACCATACCTTTCTTCAAATAAGTCGGAATCCCAAATAATGCCCTGATGTTCTTTTATCTCTTTGGAGGTTTTATTATACACATCATGTAATTCATCTAAAACAAGCCCCAGAAAATAATACTTTGAAAGATCCATAAAAAAGGCAAAATTTTCACCAATTTTGAGAAATTGTTGAAAATTGGGAAACTTGTTGAGCCCGTCAATACATACTTGTTCGTTTTCTTTAGCATATCTTCCAATGGAATCTGCAAATGAAGGAATTCTTTTAAGAACAGTAGACACCTTTGGAATCAGGCACTCACGCGGGGCGAGCAGGTCGGCGATTCGCTTATCTGCTTTAATGCAGTTAATGTATTGATCAAAATCATTTATCGGCTCCGGTGGAATTTTTATCACAATATGGTCATCATAAATAACATAGAAACATTTGCTCCTGGCGCCGCTATCTTCTCCAATGCGCCCTAATGACATTCGTCTGAATATCCACTTGTCATCATGAAATATTCTAAGATCATACACTACTGTTTTCCCATGCCCTGTGATATTTAAACGCTTATATTGGAATCTATCATCTTTATTCGCTCCAAGATGCAACATGTAAAGATTTAGAAAATAAAGAATGATCTTTCTCATATCAGTATCATGTAGCCCAGGGGTAATTATAATCAGCTCGTCTTCATCCTTTGTTTTAACTTTTTTTCTTTTCCTAATTCGAGTTATGAGTTTATCGACAAAGACACCCGCACAATAGAAACAAAAAGCCAGCAAGCACCCAATCCATAAATTCTTGTCCAATAGTATTTCAAAAATTCCCCTTTTTAATTCTATCTCACGGGTAAGAACTATTTTCCAGCCTTTGAGACTGTTTAAAGAAGTACTTACGATTTTGTCAACCTCGCCCTCTTTTAATGTACCGAGCGTTCCGTTTTCCTGCTCATAGTAGATGTCACCCAAGCCTTCCCAGGTTTTGGTAACCTCTATTATTTCACCATTAGATAAATACAGGATATGTTTGTTCCGGTTGGTTATAATAATGACTGAAAGTATCACAATGGAAAAGATAACGATTGCGGTTGCAATAATTTTAATTTTCATGTGCCCTCAATATGTGCGTAACTGCTGTCAGTCTTTTAAATCATCAAAAATCCCAATAAGCCAACAGCCGAAAAGAAGTAAAGCAAAATATAGACTGCACAGCACAGCACAAAAAGAGCATAGTTTGTTTGTTACTTCTTCTATTGGGGATAACCCACCAACTGAGCGAGGGTATTTCTTTGATCCGGTCTTAGCTTCATTACTTATGCAAGGTTTTGCTTATCAATTGAACCCAATCTCATACATATATAAGGGTTGGCACCAATTACTTATCTTATTTGCCAAGCATACTGTCGAGAAGTTCTTTTTGTTTGGATTCATAAACGGCATCGGTTATGAGACCTTTATTATAAAGGGAGTTAAGTTTTATTAGGCTTTCTTCAAGATCAGGAACTGCTTTTGTATCTGCAGCATTTTGAATTACTCCCGTCCCCTCTTCGGATGGCCCCGTTTTCCCAGCGGAGGCAACTTCCCGGCTTAAAGGCAGTCCTGTGAGGGTTGTTGCGGCCAGGGCCAGATCTGCCAGGGTATATGTATTTGGGCCAAACTCCAAAGATCGTTCAGATTTACGTCCAAAAAATGAGCTCTCATAAGTAAGTTTGATGGAGTCTTTCAGAAGTTGAATGTATTTTACATCTGCCCATTTGAACTTTGTGGTCGTTCTGATTCCTGAAGGATGGGCATAAGTTTGTTTAGGCACACTCATGAAAAATTTATCTTCTTCTACAATGGATTGGGCCTTATAGGTTTCGCCGGCACATTTTTCGATTATTTCAGCAGCCTGGGCCTTAGTCATTTGTCCATAATATTTACTGCCGGAGACGATTTCCATAGGATCTGGCAATACGGTATCTCCATATGCAAAAGTCCCTATAAAAGATATGAGAATAAACACGGTTAAGCATTTGATAGAATGTAACTGTTTCATAAATTGGTTTTCTCCTTCATAGATTTAAAATCGTTTATCTCCGTTTTATAGCGTTTGTCAAAATATTCCGATTCAATTTATAATTGTTTGGTAATGGCTTGGAGTGACATGTTTTTTACTTATTACTATCTTGAATAAAAGTCAAGAGCCAAGAACGGGCGTAAACATTTATTTACTTTTAAATCAAAATCTTGCATTCAAGAAAGACGAGAAGCAAGTAAAAGATAATTCTTAAATTAACAAGCACGAGTCAGCTATTGAAATGATGTGTTTTTCGACAGCTTATAATCCTTGAAAAATTGCCATATGATCTCATTTCCATTCCATTCTGATTAGGTTCCGACACCCAAGATTTTTGCATTTTTGGGTAAATTAAAATATAGAATTACCTCGTTTGCATCTTTGGCTATAAAGCCAAATTGTTTTCCTATAACTTCTTTTGCTTGATTAACATCCATTTTATTCTCCCTAAAATATTTATATAATTATGATATATTGGCATGTTATAATTATATCATAAGGTTTTTTTATATTCTTAATTCAATGACATTGATTAGCAATTAGTAAATCACTTTCATCCAAATAGAATGGCGCAATATCCTATGGTTTCAAACAAAAACTCCCGCTATATTTATTTTTTATAAGAAGCGCCTATAGTATTGCATATTTTCTATATCGTGATAATATATTAATATATTTAAAATAAATTTGATCAATATATTAATAAAATCTAAATAATATCATAATTATTATTAACAAATTTAATTTGGGGCCCGATATTTATGAAATAAATTCTTGACAATTCTTGTTATTTCAATTACTAAATAACATAAAGTCAAATAAGCATATTATATAATATAAAATCTTTATTAATTAGGATGTTATGTATATAGTTTATTTGATTTGCAATGGAAATATTAAGATATTGCATAGAGATAAGAAACGGTTTCATCTTATGCTTTGTTCTTATTAAAATTTATTTAATTGAATTTAAGAATTTATTATCTTCTAACCTTTAATCCTTAAAATATAAGGAGAATCATTTAATGTCAGTTGAAGACAAAGTAAAAAAAATTATTGCAGAAAAATTGGGTGTTGAAATTGAAAAAGTTGTCCCTGAAGCTTCATTTGTTGATGATCTTGGTGCCGATTCGCTTGACCTGGTTGAATTAATTATGTCTATGGAAGAAGAGTTTGAAACGGATATCTCAGATGAAGTCGCTGAAAAGCTTGTAAGAGTTAAAGATGTAATCGACTATATAAATTCACATTAATAAAAATAGTATCTTGTTTTCAAATAAATATTAATACAATAGTTTATAACCATCTTAAAATACTTGGATTATATTTTGTGACCGTATATTCTAATTGTTTTATTAGGTTTTAGGGAGGTTTTTTTGAGCAGGCGTGTTGTTATAACAGGAATTGGATTGGTTACACCTCTTGGGATCGGAGTTAACGAAACATGGTCCGCGTTGTGTGCCGGGAAGTCGGGAATCTCTGAGATAACAAGGTTCGATACAACGGGATTTAACACAAAAATAGCAGCAGAAGTCAAAGGGTTTGCAGCAGAAGATTTCATGTCAAAAAAGGACGCCCAGCGTTCCGAACCTTTTATCGCCTATGCCGTAGCAGCATCACGTATGGCTATTGAAGATTCCGGCCTTGTAATAAATGACTCTAATTCAGGCAGGGTTGGTACCATAACAGGGTGCGGGCTCGGAGGACTCGGCATAATGGAAAAGACGATCCTCGATTTGAATAAAAAAGGCCCGGGGCGTGTTAGTCCGTTTTTTATTCCTCTTATGATAGGTAATATGGCTCCTGGAATGATTTCGATTATATTCGGTGTAAAAGGCCCAAACGCATCTATTGCAACTGCTTGTGCTGCGGGAACGCATGCAGTGGGAGAATCATTCAGACTTATCCAAAACGGACATGCAGATGCTATGATAACCGGTGGAGTTGAATCAGTAATTACAATGACCTGTGTAGCCGGTTTCGGTGCAATGAAAGCTCTTTCAACCCGAAATAATGAGCCTCAGCTTGCCTCTCGTCCATTTGACCGGGATCGTGATGGTTTTGTTGTCGGAGAAGGAAGCGGAATCGTTGTTCTTGAGTCTCTTTCGAGTGCTCTTGAAAGAGGAGCACATATATATGCCGAAATATCCGGATTTGGAATGACCGGAGACGGATATCACATGACATCACCGCCTCCGGATGGAGAAGGCGCAGTAAGATGCATGAAAGCAGCTATAAGCGATGCGGGAATTACACCGGATAAAGTTGATTATATAAACGCACATGGCACATCAACTCAGCTAAACGATGTATATGAAACAAGAGCGATAAAAACCGTTTTTGGAGATCATGCCTATAAAATACCGGTAAGTTCAACAAAGTCGATGACCGGTCATCTTCTGGGAGCTGCAGGAGGTATAGAAACTGTTTTTTCGGCGCTCACAATAAAAAACAGTATAATACCACCTACTATAAATCTCGATAATCCGGACGAAGAATGCGATCTTGATTATGTCCCCAATGTTGCGCGTAAGGCAAATATAGATGTTGTAATGACAAATTCTTTCGGCTTCGGAGGCACTAATGCTGTCCTTGTTCTGAAAAAATACCATTCCTGATTCCATAAATTCTTATCGCCAGTTAATCAATTACGATGGACTCATAAAGAGTCCATCATTAAGTCGAGCGTAAAGATCTCCTTTCCGGAATATAGAATAAAATAGGGAATGTATTTTTGAAGACCTCTTAATTGTATGTCAGGCTATTTTTGGGATGAATATTATAAATTTCACACAAATCCTTAAATCGGAAAGTCGCTATCTCAGTGCAGATAAACATCTTTTGCCGATAAAAAATATCCCAGGCTTGCCTTCATTTATCTATTATTCACTGCTTCTATCTGTTATTATTAGAGATAGCTTTATAGCCCGAATCGGAAAATATAACACAAAAAGATGGGCACAATCTTCTTATCAGACAATTAAAATAATCGAAGCTGCCGGAGGGAAGTTGGATATATCCGGCCTCAACTATATATATGAACATAACGAGCCTGTTGTGTTTGTGTCAAACCACATGAGTATGATAGACACTTTGATTATGCCCACTATTATACTGGCATTTAAACAGGTTGCCTTTGTGATAAAAGAAGAACTGATTAAATATCCGTTTTGGGGCCATATAATGAAGGCAGTAAATTCGATAGCAGTATCAAGACAAAATCCAAAGGAAGACCTATATAAAGTATTTTCGGAAGGAGAAGCATGCTTAAAAAGCGGAAAATCCGTATTTATATTTCCTCAGGCAACAAGAAACACAGTTTTCGATCCAGGCTCTTTTAATTCACTTGGAGTAAAACTTGCTAAAAGAGCGGGCGTACATGTAATTCCTGTTGCCCTTAAGACTGATTTTCAGGTAAACGGCAGGCTGCTCAAAGACATGGGAGCGGTTGATCCGCATAAAACAATTTATGTAAAGTTCGGGAAACCCCTCAATGTGGAAGGTAATGGCAGTAAAACTCACAAAATAGTAGTAGATTTTATTTCAACTAATCTCAAAGAATGGGGCGGTACGGTAAAAGAAGCACATACATCAGATTCCGGCAAATTCTAATCCATTTCTTCCCATGCAAAAATCTTCTCATCAATTAGCAAATTACAAGCTCTTACGGTCTTTATGCTATCATTATGGAATACATTCATCATAATCATTGAAAGACCTGCAGATGCAAGCATTGAGATGTAAACTTTCTCCATGATAAGTTTTCGGGCTTTATGCCCTCTTCCTGTTGTAAGATTTGATAGTCCTGCAATTGTTCTTACAGGAAAACCGAATATATCAGGCAGATGCTTTATTACATATAGAATTTCTTTGGCCTGAAATTTGCCGCTTTGCCAGGACAGAGGAGCAATTATAGGATCTATAATCAGCCGCTTTTCGTCAATGCCGTGTTTTTTGAATTGCTCAAAAAGCTCAATAGCTATTTCCAGACGTTTATCCCCATCCGGCGGTACATGGCCGTTTGGATATAAAAGATAACCTATGATATCTGTCTGGTATTTTTTGGCAAGAGGAAGTATTTTATCAAGCTTTGCCGGTTCTAAGGAAAAACCGTTTACTATCGCTTTGTTTTTGCATGCGCGAATACCGGTTTCCATAGCTTTTGGGTTTGCAGTATCTACAATCAAAGGGAGTTTGGAAACTTCCTGGATGGCATCAATCAGAAAAACCATATGTTTTTCAGGCGCTCGTGACAATGGACCTGAATTTACATCTATAACCTGTGCACCTGCTTTCTCGCATTCCATAACAATCTTTTGTATAGGAACCGGATTCATTTGAGAAATTGCATCTGCAATTATTTGATCTGTAATCCTGATATTGTCTGCAACAATAATCATTTAACACAACTTTCAATGCAAACCTTAGAAATAGCTTTTTCCATCCCAGCAGTGTGTACACAGTTTTTCTTTAGGAAGACCTATAGCATCAACAAGATCATCAAGTTTTTGATAACGCAATGTAGTTAATTTCAAATGCTGCCGGATTCTGTCAATCATCATAAGGTTTTTATCAGAACCTGAAAGAGCATATTCCTCAAGATTAACATCTTCACGTCCTTCTAATTCCCGGATTACTTTTCTTCCGGCAAGATCAAGAGTTGATCTTGAAGCCGAAAAATTTAAAAAATCGCAAGGATAAATCAGTGTGGGACAAGCCGGCCGCATGTGCGCTTCAAGGGCACCATAATCGAATAAAACTTGTATATTCTCTTTAAGTTGGGTACCTCTTACTATTGAATCTTCACAAAAAAGGATTTTCTTTCCTTCAATAAGTTTTTTTACAGGAATAAGTTTCATTCTTGCAACAAGGTCTCTTGTTTTCTGGTTCTGAGGCATAAAACTTCTAGGCCATGTTGGAGTGTATTTTACAAATGGACGGACATAAGGAACTTTCTTTTCATTTGCATAGCCAACGGCGTGCCCTATTCCCGAATCGGGTATGCCGGCAACACAGTCTATTGCAACATTATCGTTTTTTGCAAGAGCGCTACCACACCTGTTTCTAACGTATTCTACATTGATTCCTTCATATTCTGATGCAGGATAGCCATAATATACCCAAAGAAACGAACATACCTGCAACTTATCTCCCGGAGGTTTTTTTTCAATATATCCTTCTGCATCTATAAATACTATTTCGCCAGGGCCAATAAAAGCCTCGGTTGTATACCCAAGATTCGGAAATGAACAATTTTCGGAAGCAACTGCAAAAGCGCCGTCCTTTTTCCCAATAACAAGTGGAGTTCTGCCCAGCCTGTCTCTTGCAGCAAATATGCCTTTGTTTGTCAGCACAAGAATTGAACATGAGCCTTTGATTAATTCCTGGGCCCTTTCTATTCCATCTTCAAAGGTATTTTCAGAACAAACAAGCATCGCCACAAGCTCTGTAGGATTGGTTTTGCCACCGGCGGTTTCGGAAAAATGCATTTTTTTCTTAAATGCATTTTTTGACAGCTCATCTATATTATTAATTTTCCCAACTGTCGCTACGGCAAAGGTGCCCAAGTGCGATCCTATTATAAGCGGCTGTGAATCATTATCACTGATAACTCCTATTCCAAGTTTTCCTTTAAACTTTGGAAGATCCGGTTCAAATTTTGACCTGAAATAATTATTTTCTATGCTGTGGATAGATCTTTCAAAACCTTTACGATTATAAACAGCCATGCCACCACGTTTTGTGCCAAGATGCGAATGATAATCCGTACCATAGTAAAGATCGTTTACACAGTCATGTTTTGATACTACCCCGAAGAATCCGCCCATATTAATTTCCTTGGTTACTTTAAAAATTATAGTTATAGAACTATTTGACTCTATTTGTTTTTTTATATTACCTCTAAAAAACATGGAATTTTTTTTATAACACGCAATTTAAATTAAACAAGTATAAAAATTGTTATTATTTGATCTTGATTTTAAGTTAAGCTCAAACTAACATGCATTTTCCAGTATTGCTAATATTTCAAGAGGCTCGGAATTGATAAAATTGACTTATATATTTTCTAAGGAGTAACCATGCCAAGACGTAACGATATTAATAAAGTTCTTATAATAGGCTCAGGCCCGATTATCATCGGCCAGGCGTGCGAATTTGACTATTCAGGCACTCAGGCTTGCAAAGCACTGCGTTCAATGGGGTATAAAGTAGTTCTTGTAAATTCAAACCCTGCTACTATCATGACAGATCCGGGAACGGCGGATATTACATATATAGAACCACTTAATCTTAAAACACTCACAGAAATTATTGCCAAAGAAAGGCCTGATGCCCTTTTGCCTAATTTAGGCGGACAAACCGGATTAAATCTATCTTCAGAGCTTTACAGTGCAGGCGTTTTAGAAAAATATTCTGTAAAAATTATTGGTGTAAATGTTGATGCAATAGAACGCGGTGAAGATCGCCAGGCTTTCAAGGATACTATGAATCGTCTGGGAATCGATATGCCGAAAAGCAAGATCGTAAACAATGTTGAAGACGCAGAACAAATTGCAAATGAACTTGGCTATCCGGTTGTTATACGTCCGGCCTATACTATGGGCGGAACGGGTGGCGGACTTGTATATAATATTGAAGAACTAAGAACCGTTGCCAGTCGTGGACTGTCGGCAAGCCGTGTACGTCAGATTCTTGTGGAAGAATCCGTTCTCGGCTGGGAAGAACTTGAACTTGAGGTAGTGCGCGATTCTAAAAACCAGATGATCACAGTCTGTTTTATTGAAAATATTGATGCCATGGGTATTCATACCGGCGACAGTTTTTGCTCGGCTCCAATGCTTACAATTGACCCAAAACTTCAAAAGCGCTTACAAGATTATTCTTATGCAATAGTGAAAGCCATAGAAGTCATAGGAGGCACAAACATTCAGTTTGCCCATGACCCAGAAACCGGAAGGGTTGTAGTAATTGAAATTAATCCCCGCACTTCCCGTTCATCAGCTCTGGCGTCAAAAGCAACCGGATTTCCTATCGCAAGAGTATCAACGCTTCTTGCAGGTGGTATGACCTTAGATGAAATTCCTTACTGGCGGGATGGAACTCTTGAAAAGTACACCCCTTCTGGTGATTATGTCGTTATAAAGTTTGCCAGGTGGGCATTCGAAAAATTTGAAGGAGTAGAAGACAAGTTAGGCACTCAGATGAAGGCTGTCGGCGAAGTCATGAGTATAGGCAAAAACTATAAGGAAGCATTTCAAAAAGCAATAAGAAGCCTTGAGATAAACCGCTATGGGTTAGGTTTTGCCAAAGATTTTAATGAACAGCCTTTAGAGAATCTGATTAATATGCTTAGGATTCCAACCAGTGAGCGTCATTTTATCTTGTATGAAGCTTTACGCAAAGGTGCAGATATTGAAGAGTTATATGAAATTACCCATATCAAACCTTGGTTTATTCAACAGATGAAAGAACTGGTTGATATAGAAGAAAGCCTGTTGGAATGCAAGGGCAAACAACTTCCTGACAAGCTTCTTGTACAGGCAAAAAAAGACGGCTTTTCCGACCGTTATATTGCGGGATTGCTTGATGTTTCCGAAAAAAAGATCAGGGAACTAAGAATAAAACTTGGAGTTATCGAAGCATGGGAACCTGTGCCTGTGAGCGGAGTTGAAAATTCGGCTTATTATTATTCTACTTACAATGCTTCTGATAAAGTAGCTGTGAGCGATAGAAAAAAGATAATGGTGCTTGGCGGAGGCCCTAACCGGATAGGCCAGGGTATAGAATTTGATTATTGTTGTGTTCATGCAGCGTTTGCTATCAGAGATGCCGGATTCGAATCCATAATGATAAACTGTAACCCTGAAACAGTATCAACCGACTATGATACTTCCGATAAATTGTATTTCGAACCACTTACCGTAGAAGATGTTTTGAGCATATATGAGAAGGAAAAGCCTGAAGGGGTGATTGTTCAATTTGGTGGCCAGACACCACTTAATATTGCAAAAGAGCTTGAAGATGCCGGAGTCAAAATACTTGGTACTTCTCCTGAAACTATTGATTTTGCAGAAGACCGCGACCAGTTTAGAAGAGTTATGCGAGAGCTTGGCATACCACAGCCGGAATCCGGTATGGCTATCAACATGGAAGAAGCAAAAGAAATAGCAGACAAAATCGGATATCCTCTTATGGTTCGTCCTTCATATGTTTTAGGCGGACGCGGAATGGAAATTATCCGCAACGAAGATATGTTAAAACATTATCTTAAAGCCGCAGTAAATGTTTCTACTGAACGGCCTGTTTTAATAGATAAATTTCTTGATAATGCCATAGAAGCTGAAGCCGATGCAATTGCAGACGGGATAAATGCTTTTGTTCCTGCCGTAATGGAGCATATTGAACTTGCCGGCATTCATTCCGGAGATTCGGCATGTGTAATTCCTCCAGTAAGCATCCCGCCAAAGCATATAGAAACGATAAATGAATATACAAAAAAAATTGCGACGGCCCTTCATGTTGTTGGCCTGATGAATATACAATATGCAATTCATGACAATACGGTTTATGTTCTTGAGGCCAATCCCAGAGGCTCACGCACAGTTCCTATTGTATCAAAGGTTTGCAATATTTCAATGGCACGACTTGCAACACAGATTGTTTTAGGAAAAACTCTTTCAGAACTTAATCTTACACACCACATAATTCCTTACTATGGCATAAAGGAATCGGTATTTCCTTTCAACATGTTTCCTGAAGTCGATCCTGTATTGGGACCGGAAATGCGCTCAACAGGAGAAGTACTCGGCCTTTCAACATCATACGGAAGGGCTTTTTATAAAGCACAAGAAGCTGCTCAACTTACACTCCCTCTTGAAGGATGCGTTTTATTTACAATTGCAGACAGGGATAAGACCGCTGCTCTTGAACCGATCAGATTGTTCAGGGATCTCGGGTTTACAATTATGGCGACAAAAGGTACCTGCGAATTTTTGAAAGAAAAAGGAATAGAAGCCACACCTGTATCAAAGCTTGGTTTAGGAAGACCCGATTTAATGGATGCTATCAAGATAGGCAAAATAAATCTTTTAATTAATACTCCCAGTGGCAGAAAAAGTGCACAAGACAGTTCCGATATCAGAAAAACAGCAATAAAATACAAAGTGCCTTATATATCAACAACTGCAGCTGCAATCGCAGCAGCCAAAGGAATCGCTGCCCGCCGCGAAGAAGAACCCAAAGTGTGCCCTTTACAGGAATATCACAGTAGAATAAAACAGCTCAAAGAATAAGCATCAATTCCCGGTGAATGTAATTTTAGGTCATCAGATTTAGGGGAATATAAAGAAAACCTCCTATCCGTGAACTGCTCATAGTTTACGGATAGGAGGTTTCAATAATATCCTATGCCCGGATTAAAGATTATTCAGGTGAAAAACTGCTTTTATCCGCTCCGCATACAGGACATACCCAATCATCGGGCAAATCTTCGAATGTTGTTCCCGGCTTTACACCATTATCCGGATCTCCGGTTTCAGGATCATAAATATATCCGCAAACCGAACAGGTATATTTTTTTTGCCCGGTATCCTGTTTTTTTGTTTTCGGCTCTTCAGCCTGATATGTAGGTGCGGTTTTCGGTGCCTTGCCTCTTTTGACAGTATGATAATAGGCATATGTCATAGGCTCTTCATCGCTTAGGATGTCACAGTTTTTAATTTCAGCCAGAAAAATCCGGTGGGTACCGCAATCCAGCTCTCCAACAACTTCAGCCTCAATAAAAGCCACACTGTGATCAGTTACAACAGGGACTCCGGTTTCTCCCATACGGTAATTTATGTTTTCAAATTTATCTATATCACGTCCGCATTTAAAACCGAAACATCCAATAAATTCCATAGGTGCTGATATTGATAATATGGATACGGAAAACTTACGGCTTTCTTTGATAAAATCATGTGTCAGATTTTGTTTGTTGATACTGACAGCAATTGTAGCAGGTTCCGATGTGATCTGAAAAACCGTGTTTGCTATCTGGCCGTTTAGTTTGCCGTTACGTTCAGAACTGATCACATATAATCCATAACTTAGCTTGTGAAGAGCCGAATTATTCATTGCTTATATCTCCTTATTATTAATTTAAGTATGCTGGTACTACTACAGATTTGATGATAAATTTTTATTGGCCAAAAAGCATTAACGCTTGAACCACCTATGACATTAATGTCATAATACATTGAAATTTCTACTAATTATCTATTTATTTCCTTGACAAGTATATCTGTTTTCAGTTTATATCTCACATAAATATTCAGCAATCTTTTTTTCAATGATTTTAAAAAAATGGAAGCATTTTAAGTTCAAAACCAATAACATATTGAATACTTAGTCAATGCTAAGCAAAGGAGGCAGATCGATATGGAAGGTTACATAGGTAAAATCTTAAGAGTTAATTTAACGGAAGGTGAGTGCGAGGTTGAGGATATAGATCCTGATTTGATGAGGAAGTATATAGGTGGAAGGGGCTTGGGAACAAAAATATTATATGATGAAATAGATCCGGCAATTGATCCATTAGACCCGGAAAATAAGTTAATATTTTTAAATGGCCCTTTAACCGGAACAGGCGCTCCTACCGCTTCCAGGTATATGGTGATAACCAAAGCACCTTTAACCAATACCATAGCATGCAGTAATTGCGGTGGCTTTTTTGGCCCTGAGCTGAAACAAGCCGGGTATGACGGAATAATTTTTGAGGGTTGTTCTGAAGAACCTGTTTATTTATGGATAGACAATGATAATGTTGAGCTCCGGTCGGCCATCGATCTTTGGGGCAAGACAACGCACGAGACAGATGATCTTATAAAAGCCGAAATCGAAGATAAATTTGTTGCCAGGGAAACCCAGATAGCCTGCATAGGACCTGCAGGGGAAAATATGTCAAAGCTCGCATGTATTATCAGCAACAGAAACAGAGCGGCAGGACGAACAGGCGTTGGGGCTGTTATGGGTTCAAAAAAGTTGAAAGCTATAGCCGTAAGAGGCACAAAGGGTATCAAAATAGCTGACAGGGAAGCTTTCAATACAGCAATTAAATCTGCTATGGGCAAATTAAATGCAGGCCCCGTCACTTCTGAGGCCTTACCTGCATTAGGTACCCCTGTCTTAGTAAATATTGTTAATGAATGCAAAATATTACCCACATACAACTGGCAGGTTTCTCATTACGAAAACGCTGGTAAAATCAGCGGTGAAACTATGGCTGAAACCATAGTAACAAAACACAAAGGATGCTTTGCCTGTTCTATAGCCTGTGCAAAATGCACTAAGATTGAAGATCCTGATTTCGAAGGTGAGGGTGAAGGGCCTGAGTTTGAGAATGTAATATTGATGGGCTCCAGCTGTGGAATCGACGATCTTGCTCCTATAGCCAAGGCAAGTTATTTGTGCGGCGAGCTGGGAATGGATACTATTTCGGTTGGCGGTACAATAGCCACCGCAATGGAACTTTTTGAAAAGGGTTATCTTACCGAAGAAGATGCTGGTATGAAGCTGAATTTTGGTAATAAGGAAGCCCTGGTAGCTATGACGGAAAAGATGGGTAGAGGAGAAGGCTTCGGCGCTGTTATGGCGGATGGCGGCGCCCGGTTAGCTGAAAAATTCGGTCATCCGGAACTCTTCATGGGCGTTAAGAAACTGGAAGCACCTGCTTATGATCCGCGAGGTGTTCAGGGCATGGGTCTTCAATATGCTACTTCCAACCGTGGGGCTTGTCATGTCAGAGGTTATACAATGGCAAACGAGATTCTTGGGGTGCATGGTACAGTAGATCCTCTGATAACCGAGGGGAAAGCCGAATTAGTTATAACTTTTCAAAACCTGACTTCTATTATTGATTCCGTAGGCTTATGTCTGTTTGTAGCATTGTCGCCCGGCTTTTTGTATGAGGAGGTTCAAGGTCTGTTAAACGGTGCAACAGGTTTTAACTATACAGTAGAGGAGTTGGTGCAAGCCGGAGAAAGAATTTGGAATCTGGAGCGTCAGTTCAATCAGAAAGCAGGTTTTACAAAAGAGGATGATACACTTCCTAAAAGACTGCTGGAAGAGCCCGCAGGACCCAATAATGATGTATGCAGGCTGGATGAGATGTTGCCGGAGTATTATAAGTTGAGAGGATGGGATGATGGTTTTCCTACTCAGGAGAAATTGTCGGAACTTGGACTTGAATAAGCTGTTGCATATCTAAAAGTATATAATATAAATGAATAATATTAACATTGAACTTAGAATGTTCATGACTTTCAAGCAATATCTGCCGGAAGGATCATCTGAAGGCAAGGCAAAGATATCTTTGGGTCAAGGTGCAACAATTGGAGATATTTCAAAAATTTTGAATATTCCTGCAAATTTGCCTAAGCTTGTGATACTCAACGGAGTATCACAAGGCATTTCCGATGAGAATGAAGCCCTTGCTTTAAAAGAAGGTGATATAGTCAGTATATTTCCTCCAGCTGGCGGAGGGTGATTTATTTATGCTTGCTTGATTTAACGGCAACTGGTTTCCAGCTTAATTGCTGTAAAATTTAGTTAATAAGGATAGAAAAGAGTTTTTTGCTTAAATCCGCGATAAGTCCGATTTTATAAGGATTTTGCAATTCAACTGAATAAAGGAGAACCAAATGGACAAGATCAGGATAAAAATTGATCATAGCAAATGTACAGGATGTCGGCACTGTGAGACGGCATGTTCTTCCAATCACTATGAAAACTTGGTTAACCCTGCATTATCAAGAATAAGGGTGTATATAGATGAAGCGGCCAACCAATTCTTCCCTGTAATAGCCGGGCCTTTTACAGAGGCGGAATGCACCTGCAAGTATGACGTAATTATTGACGGAAAAGAATTTGATGAATGTGCAGTCTGCAGAGCTTCTTGTCCCCGAAGGACATGGTTCAGAGAACCTGATACGGGTGTGGCTTTAAAATGCGACCTGTGCGGAGAGCCCGCAGATCCTCATTGTGTTCAAATATGCAATCATGGCGCTTTATCTATAGTAGAGGCTTGATTTTGTTAATATAGCGTTTGTCATAAATTTGTTCCGTTTGATACTTCATTATTTATTCAGGGCAAGCTTGTTTAGTTGCTGCAAGCGGAACTTTGTTTTGACAAGCGCTATAAATTTATATTAATCTTACACCTTTTCTCGTGTGTTGGTGTTGTAGCTTGGAAGATGATAGGCAGAGAGTTTAATTAGTATATGGCAAAGCTTGCCGATCAAGTGCTTATTTTATATACTCCCCTGCCCAACTGGAAAATCTGATATGGATAATGTTGAATTGAAAGAAGAGAATCACAAAGTAGGATCGGTTCTGGTTGTTGGAGGCGGAGTGGGCGGCATTCAGGCTTCCCTTGATCTGGCGGAATCAGGTTATTTTGTCTATCTGGCGGAAGAGACTCCCGCAATCGGGGGAGTAATGGCGCGATTGGATAAAACTTTTCCAACCAATGATTGCTCCATGTGCATTCTCTCCCCTAAGTTGGTTGAAAGTGGCAGACACCTAAATATCGACATATTAACCTGTTCGGAAATTCAAAGTGTAGAGGGTGATCCTGGAAATTTTAAGGTAAAAATCAAAAGGCGCCCTGTATTTATTGATCCTGACAAATGTACTGGCTGCGGAGAGTGTGCGCAAGTATGTCCTGTATCAGTTCCCAGTGAGTTTGATGAAGGTATGGTGTCAAGAAAGGCTGTCAGCAGACCTTATCCCCAGGCTGTTCCGAATGTTTTCACAATTGAAAAAATTGCTAAGGCGCCCTGTAGAGACGCATGCCCGGCCGGAATTAATGTTCAGGGATATGTTGCTTTACTCTCCCAGGGAAAATACAAAGAAGCACTTGATCTGATCAAAGAAAATCTGCCCCTTCCCGGAGTAATAGGAAGAATATGTCCTCATCCCTGTGAATCGGCCTGCAAAAGAGGAATGATAGATGAACCTGTTGCAATATGCAATTTAAAGAGGTTTCTTGCCGATAAACTTGGCGAAGACATAGATATCCCTGTTGTTTCTGAAAAAAAAGAAGAAAAAGTGGCAATTATAGGATCAGGGCCTTCCGGCCTGACCTGTGCATACTTTCTTGCTCTAAAAGGTTATCAGGTTACAATTTTTGAAGCGCTGCCCGTAGCCGGCGGAATGCTAAGAGTTGGTATTCCTGATTATCGTCTGCCTCCTGATGTCCTTGAAAAAGAGATAAAATATATAGAAAAGATGGGTGTTGAAATAAAAACAAATTCACCCATTGGCAAGGATCATTCCATCAGCGGGCTTTTGGAAAAAGGATATAAGGCAGTATTTATTGCAACCGGTTGTCATAAAAATGTTTCACTGGGAATTGCCGGAGAAGATTGTGAAGGTGTAATTTCCGGAGTAGACTTTTTAAGAAACGTCAACCTGAAAAATAAAGTTGATACAGGCAAAAGGGTAGCAGTTATCGGAGGAGGCGATGTTGCAATTGATGCTGCGCGCTCGGCCATAAGAATAGGTGCAACAGAAGTATCTATAATATATCGTCGTTCCAGAAAAGAAATGCCCGCAAATCCTGAAGAAATCAAAAGTGCCATTTCGGAAGGAATCAATATTCAGTTCCTTACAGCACCTCTTGAAATACTTTCCGATAATAACAGGGCAACAACCCTTCGTTGCCAGAAAATGAAATTGGGCAGTCCGGATGCCAGCGGCAGAAGACGGCCTGTGATAATTGAAGGCTCTGAATTTGACATCGACATCGATATGGTTATTCCGGCTATAGGCCAGGCTTCCGACCTTTCGATGATAGAAGAAAATAGTGGAGTACAAATATCCGGGAAAAAGGTTGCTGCTGATCCTGTAACGCTTGCCACCGATATGGATGGGGTTTTTGCAGGTGGTGATTGTGTGAGCGGACCCTGGATAGCTATTGAAGCTGTAGCTGCGGGCAAGAAAGCAGCCGTGTCAATTGACAGATATTTGCAAAAAGAAGATATGAAAACGGGCAGGGAAAAACAAATAAGCAAAGTCCAGGCCGAAGACAGTCCGCTTATGCCTAAACCCAAAGCTCCCCGCCAGACTATGGCCGCACTTCCATTAGAAAACAGGAAAGATGGTTTTAAGGAAGTAGAACTTGGATATGTTGAAGAAGAGGCATTAAATGAAGCAAACCGCTGCTTAAACTGCGGAATATGCTCTGAGTGCATGCAATGTGTTGCCGCCTGTAAAGCTGAAGCGGTAAATCACCAGATGACTGAAGAGATAATTGAAATAAATGTGGGTTCTATCATTTTAAGCCCCGGTTTTGATTGTTTTGATCCGTCTGCCGATAAGCTTGCCCAATTTGGCGGGTATACAAGTTTAATCTCTCAATATGGATACGGCAAATATCCCAATGTTGTTACAAGTATTGAATTTGAAAGAATTTTATCGGCTTCGGGACCCTATAAGGGGCATCTGTCAAGACCGTCTGACTTGAAAACACCTCATAAAATTGCGTGGATTCAATGTGTAGGCTCCAGAGATGTGACATGCAACAGCGGTTATTGCTCATCCGTCTGCTGTATGTATGCCATTAAAGAGGCTGTTATTGCTAAAGAGCACAGCCCTGAGCCTCTTGACATAAGCATCATGTATATGGACATGAGAAGTTATGGCAAGGGCTTTGACAAATACTATGAACGGGCCAAAAATGAACATGGTATCAATTTTATAAAATCAAAGGTCTATGGCATACAGGAGATAGGAGATACAGAAAATCTTGAGCTCAGGTATGTAACAGAAGAAGGTGATCTTAAATTTGAAGAATTTGATATGATAGTTCTTTCTGTTGGAATGAAACCAAAACCTGCTGTAATTGAAATGTCAAAAAGACTGGGTATAGATCTGGATCACTATGACTTCTGCAAAACAGATAATTTTACGCCGGTAAACACCTCAAAGCCCGGAATATATGTTTGCGGTGCATTTGAAGGCCCTAAAGATATTCCGGAAACAGTTATGCAGGCAAGCGGCGCTGCCGCTGCATCAGCAGCTTTTCTTTCCGAATCCCGCGGAGAACTCGTCAAAACAAAGGAATTTCCTCCTGAAATTAACATAACCGGCGAACCTCCCAGGATTGGCGTTTTTGTCTGCCATTGTGGCATAAATATTGGCGGCGTGGTTGATGTCCCTGGTGTTAAGGAATATGCGAGATCATTACCTAATGTAATTTATGTGGATGAGAACCTTTATACCTGTTCGCAAGATACCCAGGAACTTATAAAGGAAAAGATACAAGAGCACAGCCTTAACCGGATAATAGTTGCATCATGTACTCCAAGAACACATGAACCGCTTTTCCAGGAGACTTTACAGGAGCAGGGCTTAAATAAATACCTCTTTGAAATGGCCAATATACGTGACCAATGCAGCTGGGTCCATCAGCAACACCCGGAAGAAGCAACTAATAAGGCTAAAGATCTGGTCAGAATGGCTGTAGCCAAGGTAAGAGGCCTTGAACCGCTGAAGATGATTTCTCTTGAGACCGTTCCGACCGCGCTTGTTGTCGGTGGTGGAATTGCCGGAATGGTAAGCGCTCTTAATCTTGCAGAACAGGGATTTAGCGTCAGTCTGATTGAAAAGGGTATGAAACTTGGCGGTATGGCAAAAAAGATTCATTATACACTTGAAGGTGGCGATGTTCAGGCCTACCTGAATGAATTGATAGAAAAGGTTAACAATCATCCTCTGCTTAATGTTTATACCAAGGCTTCGATCTCGGAAAGCTCAGGATATATTGGAAACTTTGTTACAAAAATCCAGGTGGGGCCAAAAAAGGAAATTACGGAAATCAAGCATGGAGCTGTAATTATAGCCACTGGGGCAGAGGAGTATAAAAGCAAAGAATATTTTTATAAGAAAAACAGCCGCGTTCTTTCTTTACTGGATCTGGAATCCGAGATTGTAAAACGCTCTAAAAAAATTAAAGAATGCAAGAATCTGGTTATAATCCAGTGCGTGGGATCAAGAGATGAAGAAAGGCCTTATTGCAGCCGGGTATGTTGCTCCGAATCAATTAAAAACGCAATTTTATTGAAAGATATGAATCCGGAAGCAAATATTTATATTCTTTATCGGGATATCAGAACCTATGGATTAAAGGAAGATTATTATCGCGAAGCAAGAGAAAAAGGCATAATATTCATACATTATGAACCAGATGCCAAACCGGAAGTTGTACCATATAAAGAAAGCGGTAAAGAAGGGCTGAGAGTTTCGATAAAAGATCCACTTTTGGGAGAACAAGTAGTAATTGATGCCGACCTTCTTGCGCTTGCTATTGCAACTACTCCACCTTCAACAAATAAAGAGCTTTCGCAGTTTTTCAAAGTGCCTTTAAATGAAGACAAGTTCTTCCTTGAAGCACATATGAAACTCAGGCCGGTTGAATTTGCCACTGATGGCGTTTTTATGTGCGGTCTTGCTCACAATCCGAAGCTGATAGAAGAAAGCATTGCTCAGGCCCAGGCAGCCGCTTCACGTGCAGGTATGGTGCTATCCAGAAAAATAGTACAACTTCCGGGCGTTATTTCTTTTGTTAATAAAAATAAATGTATCGGTTGCGGAGAATGTACAAGTGTCTGTCCTTTCGGAGCTGTTGCTCTTGATGAAGCGCAGCATGTGGCGGTAGTTAATGATGCTTTATGCAAAGGATGCGGCATATGCTCGGCTTCCTGTAAATCCGGGGCAATAAACCTATACGGATTTAGCAACTCGCAAGTAGTAAGTATGATTGATTCTTTATAAGGAGAAAAGATGGAAGAAGTAAAAGAATCATCTGAATCAAGCTGGGAACCAAAAATAATAACATTTCTTTGCAACTGGTGCAGTTATGCCGGTGCAGATCTTGCCGGCGTTAGCCGTATTCAATACCCTGCTAACACTCGTACAATCCGGGTTCCCTGTTCAGGCAGAGTCAATATTCTTTATATATTAAGGGCATTGCAACATGGGGTTGACGGAGTTTTAGTTTCGGGCTGTCATCCCGGAGATTGTCATTATCTCAGCGGCAATTTTTCAGCCCGGAGGAAGTTTGCGGTTTTAAGCAGACTTCTTGAATATGCAGGGATTGAAAAAGGAAGAGTGCAATTCTCATGGGTTTCGGCAGCCGAAGCAGGCCGGTTTGCAGAAGTTATTACCGAGGTAACTGAAGATGTAAAGAAACTGGGTCCGGCAAAACGCCTGGTTAAAAACTTAGGTTAAACATAGTAGTTAAGAATCGGATTGAATAGATGGAACAACTATTAAAAGAGATAAAAGAAGCTGTTCGAAAGTTATTTGAGGAAGAAAAAGTTGACCTTGTAATAGGGTATGAAAAAGGAACTCTTCCTCTAAGGTCAACACCCTGTTTTGTGAAAAACGCCGAAGATGCTGAAAAACTAATCTGGAACAGCTGTTGTGAAAATAACCTTGCTACATATATTCCCGGCATGAAGGGAAAGATCGGAATTATTGCAAAAGGATGTGACAGTCGTTCTCTGGTCGGACATATCAAGGAAAACCAAATTGAGCGGGAAAACCTGATAATAATCGGCGTTCCCTGCCATGGAATGCTGGATCGAAAATCAGTGGACAACGTAATTGCCGGACGAGAAATCACAGCTATTGAAGAAAAACCGGATGAGATCATTTTCAAAGGCGATAATTTCGAGGAAACAGTAGCAAAGAAAGAACTTTTACCTGATAACTGTATTACCTGTTCCCACAGAAATCCGGTTTTATATGACGTTTTGATCGGAGAAGCTGTTGAAGAAAATAAAGATTCGGATGAATTTAAAAAAATAAGAGAATATGAAGCAGAGACATCTGATGAAAGATGGGACTATTTTTCCAAACAGATAGGCAAATGTATCAGGTGTTATGCCTGTCGTAATGCCTGTCCGCTTTGTTACTGTAAGGAATGCTGTGTAGACAGTTCACAACCTCAATGGTTCGGAAAATCCGTAGCTCTTTCTGATGCTCAGATTTTTCATATTATGCGGGCATTTCATGTAGCCGGCCGCTGTGTTGACTGCGGGGCATGTGTGCGGGCCTGCCCTATGGAAGTTGACTTGAGGTTTCTCAACAAAAAAGTTGAAAAGGATGTAAGAGAACTGTTTGACTTTGAGGCAGGTATTAATCTCGATGAACCTCCGCCGCTTTCAGTTTTCAGGCCTGATGATACTGATGATTTTATTAAACAATAGAGCCAATTATAAAACGTCCCAGTGTGGCCGATCTTTGTGTTGGGCTCAAATTTTAATCCTCGAAATACCCTATGTATTCCTGTGGTTAAGGTTTTCGCCTGCCTTAAGCTTGACCAAATTAAAACGTTTTGAGACTGGCTCAATAAATATGTAAAACGGGCAAGTTTTTAAATTGGCCCGCTTAAGAGAATTACCTGATCAATATTAAGAAAGGGGTAGATAAGTGGAAGCAATAGAGCTCAATAAACTTGACTCTCAGTTTAAGTTTGACGTAGCGGCCCATCCGGGTGGCAGCGGACTCACAGCATGTTTTGCCTGTGGAGCCTGCACCGGAGGCTGTCCGGTATCTGAGGTTGATCCGGCGTATGATCCCCGAAAGATCATTCGCATGGTGCTTCTGGGAATGAAGGAAAAAGTACTTTCCTCTGATCTTATATGGCTTTGCGCCATGTGTTATAACTGTTCTTTTCATTGCCCCCAGAACGTACAGTTTGTTAAAGTTATGGGGGTTTTAAGGGAAATGGCGGCACAAGAAGGATATGTCAAACCTTCTTTTTTAAATAATATGGATGAGATTGACAGGTTTTCTCAGGATCTTCGACATCAGCTGGTTATCTCTATTGTTAAAAGAAAATCAGAAGACTTTACTATTGATCCAAAAGAGTTAGTAAAACAGATTTCCGATAAATTTTAAGGAAAAATGATTATGAGTTCGAATATTGAAAAGATCGGCGCTGTAATGGTAGTGGGCGGAGGAATTACCGGTATCCAGGCTTCTCTTGATCTTGCTGAACAGGGCTATATGGTTTATTTGATTGAAAACAGCCCGGCCATCGGTGGAGCTATGGCTCAGCTTGACAAAACCTTTCCTACCCTTGACTGTGCTATGTGAATTTTATCTCCCAAACTCGTGGAGTCTGGAAGATATAGCAACATCAAGATTATAGCAAATGCCAAAGTTGAAGCTTTAACAGGACAGGCTGGAAATTTTAATGTAACCGTTCTTAAAAGACCGCGATATATAGATGAAGATTTATGTACTGCCTGCGGTACATGTGTGAGCTATTGTCCGGTAGAGATGCCTGATTCATATAATGAAAATCTGGTTAATAACAAATGCCTTTATATTCCTTATCCGCAGGCGGTTCCGGCTTCATATGTGATAGATCCCAAATATTGCCTTTTTCAAACAAAAAACGAATGCCGCCAGTGCGAGCAGGCCTGCAAGGATCTTAAGGCGATAAAGCTTAACCAGCAGGAAGAACATATTGATATACAGGTAGGTTCAATTATTCTTGCCATTGGGTTTGATGAATTTGATGCAAGAAGAAAAAAAGCCTATGGCTATGGTGAATATCCTAATGTAGTTACAAGCATAGAACTTGAAAGAATGCTTTCCGCATCCGGGCCTTTTCTTGGTAAAATCACGCGCCTGTCTGACAGAAAGCATCCGAAAAAAATTGCTTTCCTGCAGTGTGTCGGAAGCCGGGATGTTGAAACAAACTCCTATTGTTCTTCCGTTTGTTGTACCTATGCCGTTAAAGAAGCAATGGTTGCCAAAGAACATGATCCGGATGTTGATATCACCATATTTTATATGGATATAAGAACCCAGGGTAAAGGCTTTGAAAGTTTCTATGAAAGAGCAAAAACCAAATTTGGCATTAAATTTGTAAGAAGCCGTCTGGCCTCAATGGAAAGAATACATGAGTCTGAAAACCTCTTGTTTAAGTTTGTTACAGAAGACGGTAAACATCATACAGAAGAATTTGATATGGCTGTTTTATCTGTTGGGCTTGAGCCTTCAAGAACAGCAAAAGAATTAGCTGATACATTAGGCGTTAAGCTTAATAAAGAAGGTTTCTGTCAAACCAATGAGTTTTCTCCCATAAGCACCAACCGGGAAGGGATCTTTGTTGCCGGCGCCTTTCAGTCACCCAAGGATATCCCGGAAAGCGTTATCCAGGCGAGCGGATCGGTTGCATTGGCATCCGGGCTTTTATCGGAAGTCCGGGGCACGCTGGTTGAGGAAAAAGAATGTGTTGCCGAAACTGATTTAACCGGAGAAGACCCGCGCATAGGGGTTTTTGTCTGCCACTGCGGAGTTAATATTGCAGGGGTTGCCGATGTAAAAAAAATAAGGGAATATGTAGAGACTTTGCCCGATGTAGTATATGCCGAGCAATCCATGTATGCCTGTTCCAAGGACAACCAGGATAAAATAAAACAAATAATAAAAGAACATAATCTAAACCGGGTGGTAGTGGCAGCCTGCACTCCACGTACTCATGAGCCTCTTTTCCAGGAGACCATAAGAGAGGCCGGATTGAACCGCTGTCTTTTTGAAATGGCCAATATCCGTGACCATTGTTCCTGGGTACATGCCAATGAACCCCGGTTGGCAACTGAAAAAGCCATTGATTTGTTAAGGATGGGAGTAGCTAAAGCAAGGCTGTTATCTCCTTTAAAAGAAGAGTCTGTTCCTGTAACACCAAAGGCTCTGGTAATCGGAGGAGGATTGTCCGGAATGACGGCGGCACTTTCTATAGCCGATCAGGGATTGGATTGCGTATTGCTGGAAAAAAACAAATCGCTTGGCGGCAATCTGCAAGGAATTTTCTATACTTTAAGTGATAATGACCCACAGAAACTGTTAAGAGATACCATTGAAAAAGTTACAAACCATTTAAAGATAAAAGTTTTTACTGAAACGGATATAAAGGAAGTAACAGGCTATATCGGCAATTTTTTAACCAGGTTTTCTGCCGGGGAAAAGGAACAAACAATTTCTCACGGTGTAATTATTGTGGCTACCGGGGCTTATGAATATGAGCCGAAGGAATATCTATACGGAGACAACGAAAGTGTAATCACACAGCACAGCCTGGAAGAAAAACTGGCCTCAAGAAATTTCAGTTCTGATGAACTTAAAGATGTTGTAATGATTCAATGCGTTGGTTCAAGAACAAAAGAAAGACCTTATTGCAGTAAAATATGTTGCAGTCAGGCTATAAAAAATGCCCTGAAAATTAAGTCGATAAAACCTAATTCCAATGTTTATATTCTTTATAAAGATATTCGGGCATATGGTTTCCGCGAAGAGTATTACAGAAAGGCCAGAAACGAAGGTATAATTTTTATCAGATATGATGACGACAATCTGCCGGTTGTAAAAGAAGAAAACGGCGAGTTAAGAGTTGAGGTTTTTGATCCTATATTAGGAGAAAATATCTTAATCTCTCCTTCCCTCCTGGCTTTGAGTGCGGGAGTGGTTCCGGGAGACAATGAAAGTATTTCGAAATTACTAAAAGTTCCTTTAAATGTCGAAGGTTTTTTCCTGGAAGCCCATGTAAAGCTTCGTCCGGTTGATTTTCCGACCGATGGAATTTTTGTAGCAGGCCTTGCTCACTCTCCCAAGCCTATAGACGAGACTATTGCTCAGGCTCAGGCAGCGGCAGCCCGTGCGGCAATCCCGTTAACCAGGGGCTATGTAATGGTTGAGCCTGTTGTAAGTATTGTTGATTCCCAAAAATGCTTTGGCTGCGGAATATGTGAATATTTATGTCCATATGGTTCGATCAAGGTGACATCTGTTGAAGGTGAAGATAAGGCTCAAAGTATTTCAGCATCCTGTAAGGGTTGTGGTATTTGTGCTTCCAAGTGTCCCAGGCAGGCAATCACTATGGGAAGGTTTACAAATGAACAGATCATCGCTCAGATTGATGCGTTTTCTTTAGCAACGAGTGATGTGTAGAGAGGTTTATATATGAGTTTTGAACCGAAGATTCTCGGTATTTTATGTAACTGGTGTGCTTATGCCGGAGGTGATCTGGCAGGAGTTTCCCGAATTCAATATCCTCCCAATATGAAAGTGGTCAGGGTTATGTGCACCGGAAGAGTAGACCCGGAATTTATTATTGAGGGCTTTCTTGTCGGTTGTGACGGTATCTGGGTCGGCGGCTGACATATCGGAGAATGCCATTACCAGTCTGGTAATGAAGAAGCAATCAATATGGTGGATGTAGCAAAAAGTATTATAAGCCATATTGGAATAAACCCGAAAAGGCTTTTGCTGGATTGGGTTTCAGCTGCAGAGGGCCCACGTTTTGCTCAACTGGTAACCGATTTTACCAATCAATTAAGAGAACTGGGGCCTTTAGACGAAGATGCGAAAAACAATAATGGAAATTTGTCGCTTAAACTTAAAGCCGCTAAAAATGCAGTTAGCAATGAGAAGTTAAGATGGGTTGCAGCCAAACAAACCGAATTCAGAAAAGATGGAAACAAATATGGCGAAGTATTTACCGATCAGGAAATCAAAAGGATGGTAGATGGTGTCGTTATTGAGGAAATTGATCTTTGCCAGATTTTATTGCTTTTAGAGCAGGAAAATTTATCTGTTAAAGAAATTTCTCAACGACTTGGGATATCTTCTCCTAAGATAATGGAACAGATGCTTGGTTTAAGAAGAAAAGAGATTATTAAAATCGCTGAAATAAGGGGCAGGTCTCCCCTTTATGCGCTACAATAAGCATGAAACTTAAAAAGGAAGTAAAGTAGTGGAAGGGAAAAAGGTACTCGTTATTGGAAGCAGTCTATCCGGTATTCAGTCCGCTCTTGATATGGCTGAAGAAGGTAAACTTGTCTATCTTGTTGAAAGTGCACCGGGATTAAGCGGAGAAAAATTATTCCCGGTTGATTATTCTAAACATAAAACTCCTTTTGTCTCTTCCAAATGGGAGGAAGCAAAAAAACATCCGAATATCCATATTATATCCAATGGAGTTATAGAAGATGCCCGGAAAGAAAATGGAAGTTTTAAGATAAAAATTAAAAAGACGGCTTTGCGGGTATTGGAAGACAAGTGTAATGACTGCAAGGAATGCATAAAAGTTTGTCCGGTTAACTTACGTGATGATTATTCCAACGGGCTTGGCTTAAGAACAGCTGTCGATTATTTTAATCTGGAAACAAAATCTTACGGTATTATAAAAGAAAGGCCCATATGTGAGGAAACCTGCCCGGTTCATTTAGATGTTCGGGGTTATGTGGGTTTGATAGCAGATGGCAAGTATAAGGAAGCATTAAATCTAATACGCGAAAAGCTGCCGTTTCCGGCTACGATAGGAAGGATATGTCCCCATCCCTGTGAAGAAAAATGCAACCGCGCAAAAAAAGATGCCCCTCTTTGCATTCGGGATCTGAAGCGATTTGTAGCCGACGCTGAAATTGAAGCCGGTTATGATGAAATCATAAAAAAAGCTAAATCCAATGGTAAAAAAGTAGCCATAATCGGTGCCGGACCGGCTGGACTTGCCTGTGCTCATGATCTTGCGGTATTGGGTTATGGGGCCGTGATATTCGAGGAACTTCCGGTTGCCGGTGGAATGCTCGCAGTAGGCATTCCAAAATACCGCTTGCCCAGAAATCTTTTGAACAAAGAGATAGATATTGTTACAAAACTTGGAGCCCAAATAAAGACCGGTATCCGCATAGGAAAGGACATGTCGGTTGATGACCTTTTTAATCAGGGTTTTGAAGCTGTTTTTATTGCAGTTGGAGCACATAAGGGCCAGAATTTAAGAATTGACGGGGAAGATACAACAGGTGTTGTTTCCGGTGTCAAATATCTTCGCGACCTTAATCTTGGAAAAGAAGTGCAGTTAGGTAAAAAAGTCGCAGTTATCGGCGGCGGAAATGTGGCTATGGATTCAGCCCGATCTTCTCTTCGTTTTGGAGCAAAGGAAGTATCAATCCTTTATAGAAGATCAAGAGAAGAGATGCCGGCAAGTGGTGAAGAGATTGATGCTGCCTTAGCCGAAGGCATTAAATTTGAATATCTGGTTGCACCTCAACAAGTACTTGTAGATAATGGGAAGGTTGCCGGCTTAAAATGCATTCGCATGCAACTGGGAGAACCTGATGCATCGGGAAGAAGAAGACCCGTAACCATAGAAGGATCAGAATTTGATATTGAGCTTGATATGATAATACCTGCTATAGGACAAAAATCCGACCTTTCGTTTCTGCCTGAAAATGACGCCGTGGAAACGACTAAATGGGGAACCATTGTTGCCGATTCCCGACAGTGTTGCACCAACAGGCAGGGAATTTTTGCCGGTGGTGATTGTGTTACCGGACCAAATATTGCAATTGAAGCGGTTGCAGCAGGGAAAAAAGCAGCTTTATCTATAGACGAATATCTGAGACGAATATCTTAAAGGAAAATAGCAATACCATGGGAGAAATACAGCAAAGATATATAATAGACTTTAATGACACTCATTGTAAAAGGCAGCATATGCCTGAACTGGAAGTCAAAGATCGTATAAGCAACTTTGAAGAAGTTGAGTTGGGCTTTAGTATCGAAAAAGCAAAAGAAGAAGCAAAAAGGTGTCTTAGCTGTCGCAGGTGCTTAGGATGCGGACTTTGCCTGGCGGTATGCCAACCCAAAGCGATAGTTTTTGAACAGGAAGATGACTTTGTTGAATTATCGATAGATGAGATCATTATCGCACCCGAAATGGTAAGTTCTACTCCAATGGTAAATGAATATATTAATATTATAAATGCTTTTCAATTTGAAAGCATGCTCTCATTAAATGGTCCTACAGGTGGAGTAGTTATGCGCCCATTTGATGGAGAGATTCCACAAAAAATCGCCTTTATCATAAATGGTAAAAGTGAAGGCGAAAATAATTATCTTGCTTCCTATGCCGTTTGCGAGGCTGTATTAGCTCTTCAAAAGGTGGAGGATTTGGCTGTATCCATCTTTGTTTCGGATAAGGAAAAAGTTATCAAGGCTCATGAAAATGAAATAACAGGTGGTATTACTATTGTGGAGGGCGAGATAAAAGAACTAAAGGAAAATGAAGAAACAAATAATCTTTTAGTTACATTTAATGAAAACGACCAAACAAAAGAAGAAGAATTTGATATGATAGTAAGAGTGCAATTACCGAAAAGTTCTTCTTATCTTAAAGATTTGAGTATGAAACTGGGCTTGAATATAAACGATAAAATACTTTTGGATACACCAAGCCCTTCCCTGACCGATACCTCCGTTCCGGACATCTTTTATACAGGTCTTGTGTTATAAATAATAATGGTAAGGGTTCAAAGGGCCAAGGATTCCAGGATTCAAGTGAAAGGCCCGGAGACAACCCTATCAGCTATGTTTATTTGACGCAAGACAACAGCAAAAACAACCACTTGAATCCTTGAACCCTCGAATCCTGGGCCCCTTTTTCCCAAATCATTGGGATAAGATCCAAATCGTTAAACCCAATAATGATGGGAGTTATATTATGGACAAGATATTAAGAATCAATATGGGAGAAGAAAAAGGCCCTTCTGTTGTAATTAATTCTCTTGGTGATTACGCAGGTCTTGGAGGAAGAGCCATGACTTCCGCTATAGTGTCAAAAGAAGTCCCTCCTTTATGCCATCCCCTTGGTGCAAACAACAAACTTGTAATTGCTCCGGGTCTTTTGAGCGGATCACTTGCTGCAATGTCGGGTCGTATTTCGGTAGGCTGCAAAAGTCCTCTTACCGGAGGCATAAAAGAATCAAATGCCGGAGGACAACCCGCCCAGGTTTTGGCAAGACTTGGTTATGCGGCTATTGTACTTGAGGGAAAACCTAAAGACGATACTCTTTATAAAATTATTATCAATAAGGATGGTGTAAAAGTAATTGCCGACAACAGCCTTAAAATGCTTGGCAATTATGATCTTATAGATAAGATAAAAAAAGAGTTCGGAGATAAGATCTGCTGCATATCGATTGGTTCTGCGGGAGAAATGAAGCTGTCGGCAGCTTCTATCGCATTTACCGATATGGAATTGAGGCCGACCCGCCATGCAGGCCGTGGCGGTACCGGAGCAGTAATGGGCGCAAAAGGTGTAAAAGTTATTGTGTTAGATGATGCGGGCATGCAAAACAGGAGTCCAAAAGATCCTGAAAAATTTAAAGAGGCAAATAAAAATTTCGTTCAGGCGCTTAAAAAAAATCCCATTACCGGAAAGGGTCTTCCTGCTTTAGGAACCAATTCATTAATGAATGTAATGAATGAATCAGGAGGATTACCTACAAATAATTTCAAGGCAGGTAATTTCGAAGGTGCTTTGAAAATCAGTGGTGAAACACAGGCAGCAACAGAAAGCGCCCGTGGAGGTGTTGTCACTCATGGTTGTCACAGGGGATGTGTTATCAGGTGCTCAGGAATTTTTAACGACAAAGACGGCAATTATTTAACAAAGCAGCCTGAATATGAAACCGTGTGGGCACATGGTGCAAACTGCGGCATAGACGATCTTGATGCAATAGCCATGCTTGACCGTTTAGATGATGATTTCGGGCTTGATACCATAGAAATGGGAACAGCAATTGCTGTCGCAATGGACGCAGGTCTTGCAAAATTCGGAGATGCTGATGCTGCAATAAATCTTGTTAAAGAAGTTGGGAAAGGAACTCCACTTGGCCGAATACTTGGTAACGGAGCAACAGTAACAGGCAAAGTATTTGGTGTGGAAAAAGTCCCTGTCGTAAAGGGCCAGTCATTGTCAGCCTACGATCCTCGTGCAATTTATGGTATGGGCGTCACTTATGCCACAAGTCCTATGGGAGCAGATCATACAGCAGGAAATGCCCGTTTAACGAATTTTTCAGGTTTGGGAATTAAAAATGACTTAAAAAAACCTGATGGCCAGATAGAGCTTTCAAGAATATTGCAGATAGTAACTGCTGCGCTTGACTCAACAGGAATGTGTTTATTTATAAATTATGCAATTTTAAGCAAACCGGAAAATTTCCAAATTTTTATGGATCTTATAAATGGCTTTACAGGCCTTGATATGACAAAAGAAGATTTTATTGATCTTGGAAAATCCATATTAAAAAATGAAAGAGAATTTAACATAAAAGCCGGTTTTACTTCAAAGCATGACAGGCTTCCCGAATTCTTCAAAAACGAAACGCTTCCGCCCCACAATACAACTTTTATAGTTAAAGATGAAGAGCTGGATCAGGTTTATAACTGGTAATTTTGATTTTTCTATTTAAAATGGGAGAGGCTTTATAAAGTTCTCTCCCATTTTTGCTTCGTAAATGTGACTCATTATACTATATTTGCACAATATATGATCGGGAAAATCCGTTAAGAATCAATATGGGAGAAGAAAAAGGCCCTTCTGTTGTAATTAACCCTCTTGGAGATTACTCAGGACTTGGAGGAAGAGCCATGACTTTTCGCTATAGTGTCAAAAAAAGTCCCTCCACCTAAAAATGCCTGGCAATTATGATCTTGTGGACAAGATGAAAAAAAATTGGAGGTAAGATCTGCTGCATATCGATGGGTCCTGCAGGTATGTCAAATCGCTGACGTCATGCGCTTCTTTATGATAGATGATTTGTGTTTACCAAAAACATGAATTTGCATCATATATAAAATCATTCCTATCTTTCTGAAATAATAGTTATTTTCTATATCTTAAATATCCAATGTTATTTAAACAACTGGCACACAGATTGCTATACATCACATTTTGACAATTATAAATCACTATTCATGATGTGACACCGATCTTCTTTATGGTAAACATTAACAAGTTTTTTTTGATGTCGAGAAAATTTAAGTTTTACTATCTTCTTTCTCTGATTTTCGGCTGATAATGTTACTCTACGTCTACAAAAGAGGATAATATGAGATATTGTACTAAAATATTTTGTAGTATATGCATTGTTCTTTTAATATGCAGCACAGCTATGGCACAAACCCTGCCGGACGCAGGCATCCTTCTCCAGGAACAACGGCAGCCCGGCGCCATCCTGCCGGACAGTCTTCCCTCAGACCGTGAAAAGGAGGTTATGAGTTCTCCCATGATTGATTCCGGTGTCATGGTTTTTGTAAAGGGTTTCCGTTTCACCGGCGGTGATGGTATCGCAACAGAGGCCGAGCTTCAGGAACTGGTCAGGAACAGTATAGGCCTGGAACTTGGCTTTTCCGATCTGAGGAATCTGGCTTTTATCGTAACCAATTATCTGCGTGAGAAAAAGGGCTATCTTCTATCCAGAGCATACCTTCCCAAACAGGATATTACAGATGGCATCATCGAAATAGCCATCATTTCAGGCCGAACCGACGGGAAGGTAAAAATCAACATTAAAAAACCGGGAAGAATCAAGCCTTCCTTATTAGAAGGCATCGCCAACCGCGCCATTCCTTATAACAGCCCTGCCAGGATAGAACAAATAGAACGAGCAGTACTCCTCATGAACGACTTGCCTGGAATAAATGCCAAGGCATCCCTTGAGCCGGGCACAACTTCAGGTTCCACCAAGATCGTCATATACGCCGCTGAGGGGCCTGTCTTCAACGGCATCCTATCCGGCGACAACCATGGCGACCGCTACACCGGAGCTTATCGCAGCACCGGTGAGGTTTCAACCTATGACCCTTTCGGTCTTGGGGATCAGCTAAATCTTGCCTTCAGAGCGGCGGATCGCCTGACCCAGTGGCGGGTCTCCTATAAACTTCCCCTGGGGGCTACGGGTTTTACCTGGAACGTTGCTTCTACTGGCCTTGCCTATGAACTGGGCAAAGACCTTGCGGACCTCAATGTAAAAGGCTGGGCAGACAGCATCTTTACAGGTGCAAGCTATCCTCTGGTCCGAACCAGGAACGCAAGCATCCAGACCAGTATGGGATTCGAATACATGATGCTCGAAGACGAGGCCAACGGGGAACAAATCAGTGACAGGGAACTGCCTTTTGGCACATTTTCTGTCTCAGGCACCTTTTTCGATACCTTTCACGGCGGAGGACTTACAAACGCCTCCATTACTTTGACCGGGGGCGACGTGGACCTCTCGGGGCATATGGTCAGCAAAGTTAACGATGATGCCGGACCTGGTACACACGGCAATTTTATGCGGGGAACATATTCTCTTGCACGGCTCCAGCGTCTGACCCGGCAGATCACCCTTTACGGCGCTGCCAGGGGACAGTTGGCATCCGGCAATCTGGACTCCTCCCAGAAGTTCATACTGGGTGGGCCCACAGGTATCCGTGCGTACCCTGTAGGCGAGGCGCCTGGCGATGAAGGCCACGCCATTACCCTGGAGACAAGGTTTAACCTGCCATATATGCCATCCTGGGCAAACACACAATTAATAGGCTTTTTTGACGCCGGCTGGGTCAAGTTGCACAAAGACCCATGGCCGGGGTCTGTCACCAACGCCCGCAGCGATAACGAGTATCTGCTCTCCGGAGCAGGCGCTGGGATTATGATAGTAAAACCCGGCCGCTACAGCATGGGGGCATCCTATGCCCATAAGATCGGTTCTAACGATGGAAGGAGCTTAGCCGGTAATGATGCCGACAATTTAAGAGATAACGGGCGATTCTGGATCCAACTAGTGGTCTGGCTATAAGGAAAAAACATGCAAATACATTGCAAATCAGCGGTCGGAATATCGATAACGATCTTCTTAGTATCTGCCTTTATGGCCTTTACGGTATCGGCTTTTGCCACAGACCCAGCAACCCTGCCAACCGGCGGGCAGATTACGTTAGGCACTGGCAGCATAGCAAAAACCGGTAGCGCAATGACCATAAATCAGCAGACCGATAAGATGATTGCCAACTGGGATACCTTCAACATCGGCAAAAACGCCTCGGTTGCATTCCTGCAGCCGGGTGCATCCAGCGTGGCGCTGAATCGCATCCTTGATCAGAACCCCTCCAGGATATACGGCAGCCTGACTTCCAACGGTCAGGTGTTTCTGGTAAACCCCTCCGGGATATACTTTGGTCCCACCGCACAGGTGGATGTTGGGGGGCTTGTCGCCTCCTCCCTTAATATCAACAACAAAGACTTTCTTGCCGGGAGAAACGTCTTTGAGACCCCCGGTAATGCGGGCGCTATCCTAAATCAGGGGGATATCCGGGCCACTGGCGTAGGGTACATCGCATTTATCTCTCCGAAAATTACCAACGAGGGAACAATCACAGCAACCAGCGGCATGGTGGCTATGGCTGCCGGGGATAAAGTCAGCCTCGACTTCACCGGAGACAGCCTGGTGAACTTTACCATAGATAAAGGAACCGTTGACGCCCTCATCGAGAACAAAGGTCTCATCCAGAATGATGCAGGCACGGTTATCCTTAGCGCCGGAGCGGCAAACAGACTTACCAACGCCGTTGTAAACAACTCAGGTATCATAGAGGCCAGGACACTTGCGAACAAATCAGGCCGCATACTCCTTCTCTCTGATATGGAAACAGGTGAGACCATTGCAGGGGGGAGGCTGGATGCCTCGGCCCCCGACGGCGGCAATGGTGGTTTTATCGAGACATCAGCAGCAAAGGTGACAATACACGATGAACTCCAGATTACCACAAAAGCATCCAACGGAAAGACCGGCACCTGGCTTATCGATCCTGTCGATTTTACGATTGCCGACTCGGGTGGTGACATGACCGGCGCAGCGGCTTCAACGGACCTGGCATCCTCAAACCTTGAAATTCAAAGTACCGACGGCGGCACAGGTACAAACGGAGACATCTTTGTAAACGATACCATCAACTGGTCGGCTAACAAGCTCACCTTAAATGCCTACCGGAACATAGAGATCAAAAGCCAACTCAATGGCTCTGGAACCGCGCAACTGTCCCTGCTCTATGGTCAGGGAGCTGTAGCTTCGGGCAATACTGCTACTTACAGCGTCAACGCCCCTGTAAACCTGCCTGCCGGTGGAAACTTTTTTACCACACTGGGTTCTGACGGTACGGAGAAAAACTACACAGTCATCACGTCTCTTGGAGCTGAAGGCAGCACCACCGCCACTGATCTTCAGGGCATGGCGGGAAATCTATCAGGTTACTATGCCCTGGGGGGCAACATAGACGCCTCTGCAACCAGTGACTGGGATAACGGCGCAGGTTTTGCGCACATCGGCAAGTTTTATACACAATTCACCGGCATTTTTGAGGGGCTGGGCCATACCATTACAGGGCTCACCATCTGCCGCCCATCAGAAAGTCGTGTCGGTCTTTTCGGTTGTATGAACGGCAGGATAAGCAATGTGGGAATGGTAAACGGCGCGGTGACGAGCTACAGCTATATCGGCGGCCTGGTGGGGTACAACAGTGGAACTGTTACAAACAGCTACGCCACCGGCGTGGTTACGGGCTTCACAATTGTCGGTGGACTGGTGGGGTACAATTACTATGGAACTGTTACCAACAGCTACGCCACCGGTGCGGTGAGCGGTGCGATCAGCAACTACTTCGGTGGACTGGTGGGGTACAACTACTATGGAACTATTACCAACAGCTACGCCACCGGTGCGGTTACGGGCGTGAACTATGTCGGCGGCCTGGTGGGGAGGAATTATGGTAGTATCACAGCCAGCTACGCCACCGGTTCGGTAACGGGTGTGAACTATGTCGGCGGCCTGGTGGGGAGCAATGATGATGGTAGTGTTACCAATAGTTTCTGGGATACTGAAACATCAGGACGGTTATCCTCGGCTGAAGGCACAGGGCTTACCACCGCACAGATGATGCAGCAGGCTAATTTCAGCGGCTGGGATTTTACTGATACCTGGTGGATGAGCGAGGGCAATACCCGGCCATTCCTGCGCATGGAATATAGCACAAACATCACCAACGCACACCAGTTGCAGTTGATGGGGATGAACTCGACTACGTTAGCGGCAAGCTACACCCTTGCCGCCGATATCGACATGGCGGAACTCAGTCAGGTATCGGGCCTGTGGAACACAACGACAGGTTTTATCCCTGTGGGCAATTCTGCCAGCGGATTCACCGGTGCTTTCGACGGCCTGGGCCACACCATCACAGGACTCATCATCAACCGCCCATCAACCGAATATGCCGGTCTTTTTGGCTATATCAACAGCAATGGCAGTGTGAGCAATGTGGGGATGATCGGCGGTTCGGTTACGGGCGGCGATAACTATGTCGGCAGTCTGGTGGGGAGGAATTATGGCAGCATCACAGCCAGTTACGCAACCGGTTCAGTGACAGGCGAGGATCTTGTCGGCGGCCTGGTGGGGCAAAATCTTGGTAGCATCACAGCCAGCTACGCAACCGGTTCGGTTACGGGCGTGAACTATGTCGGTGGCCTGGCAGGGCATAATTTTTCTGGTAGCATAACAGGTAGCTACGCAACCGGTTCGGTTACGGGCGATAACTATGTCGGCGGCCTGGTAGGACAATTTTTTTCTGGTAGCATCACAAACAGCTATGCAACCGGTTCGGTAACGGGCGGCGATAACTATGTCGGCGGTCTGGTGGGGCATCACTGGTCAGGTAGCATTACAGCCAGCTACGCAACCGGTTCGGTGACGGGCGTGAGTTTTGTCGGCGGCCTGGTGGGGTTGAACAGTTCTGGTACTGTTACCAACAGTTTCTGGGATACGGAAACCTCAGCACAGTCATCCTCAGCTGGCGGCACGGGCAAGACTACCGAGCAGATGAAAGACCTTGCAACCTTCTTCAGCTCATGGGATATCGATGATGCAGGGGGCACAGTAAAGGTCTGGCGTATCTACGATGGCGACACCTATCCACTCCTGCGGAGCTTTATGATCTTGACTACCGCTACGATGACTGTAGATCCGGCCACAAAGGTATATGACGCAACCACGACGGTAACAGGCGGGTCTTATGCCTGGACAACTGCAATCGATACAAGCAAGATTTATGGCACTGCAGCATACACATCAGCAAGCAAGAATATAGGGTCACAAGTAGTTACTTTAAATGGCCTGTACTCCACTCAACAGGGATACGACATTGACACGACCAGCGGGTCAATTGCAATTACCGCCAAGGCAATCACCGGAATGGGTATCACGGCAAACAACAAGGTCTATAATGCAACCACTGCAGCAACCATTAATACGGATAGCGCCGCCATTACCGGCGGTGCGTCGGCAAACGATGATAACAAGTACTATACGGGTGATACCGTAGCTCTTGATACAGGTAGCGCATCAGGAACCTTTGAGAATAAGAACGTTGGAACAGGCAAAGTGGTTACTGTATCGGGCCTGGCTTTGAGCGGCGCCGATGCGGGAAACTACACCATAACCGATGCTTCCGGCGCAACAGCCAGCATTACAGCCAGGGCCCTTACCGCCGCCTATACCGGTACGAACAAGGTTTATGACGCCGCAACAACGGCAATAGTTACAGGATCATCCGACGACATTGTCCCGGGAGATACGGTAACCTTCGC
>Ga0180007_10000428_pt1 | contig 71988 bp, 52 predicted proteins | sample MM_PC_MetaG_FD_121122 | JGI IMG/M metagenome (GOLD analysis project Ga0180007, IMG submission 121122) | Groundwater microbial communities from the Aspo Hard Rock Laboratory (HRL) deep subsurface site, Sweden - MM_PC_MetaG | ecosystem: Environmental > Aquatic > Deep subsurface > Groundwater... | reverse complement strand
TTTTCCCATTAGTTGTTAAGCCACTGAAATCAGGTGATTTTTCTCCTATTTTTAGCATTATCTTTATTTACAGTAATTACAAATATATTTAATATTAAGCCCAAACAGGGAAATGAATTAGATGTTTTTATTAACAATTAAGCCTTTTTATGGCTATCATAATATTTACAAAACATTGAAATCCCGCATTCGCTGCATTTAGGTTTTCTGGCAACACAAACATATCGACCGTGCAAGATTAACCAATGATGCGCAATTGAAATTTTATCTTCGGGAATGTGCTTTACTAATTGTTTTTCTGTTTCTAATGGCGTTTTTGCCCCAATAGTCAATCCCAATCTGGCCGACACTCTAAACACATGTGTATCAACTGCCATTGCAGGTTTATTGAATGCCACGGCTGCAATCACATTCGCTGTTTTTCGCCCAACACCCGGAAGCTTTTGTAACTCATCAATATCCTCAGGAACAATATTATTAAAATCTTCAACCAGCATTTTTGCCATTCCTACCAGATGCTTCGCTTTGTTGTTTGGATAGGAGCATGATTTTATGAGTTCAAAAACTTCTTCAGGTTTTGATTTTGATAAAGCTATTGCATCCGGATATTGCTGAAAAACCCGGGGTGTAAGCATATTCACTCTTTTATCGGTGCATTGTGCCGATAAAATTACGGACACAAGCAACTGATAAGGATCGGCATAATGCAATTCGGTTTCGGCAACCGGCTGATGAGTTGAAAAATAATTGATAATATGTTTAAATCTTTCGGTCTTTCTCATTGTTGTATCTGATGATTGATTCCTAAATAAACAAAAAGTCCCGATTAAGTGGAATTAATCGGGACCTAAAATACAAATTCAAATGCTAATTTGAAACTAAATATATGTTTCCTGCATTTTGCGTTTTTAGTAGGTTAACGGCTTTTGCATAATTTAAAATATTACGCAATACCCTGTCGCTTGGACCATCATGAATATTATCCGCAGATCGTAGATTAATCTCGCAATCGAAAAATTCTGCAGTAGGTTTTGTATTTGGGGCGTCTAATATTTCGTGATAGAGAGTAAAAGTTTTTTTCATTTAAATTAAATTAGTTACTACTCGCTTTAACGAAATAAGAACGGCCTAATATTTTTTATATTGTATAGATTAAAAAAAAATTACAATGTTAAAATTATGTTCTTATCCTTCACCAACTTTCGAAGGTTAATAAGTGCGTATCTCATTCTTCCCAAAGCAGTGTTTATACTAACATCCGTTTGGTCGGCAATATCTTTAAAACTCATCCCTACATAATGTCTGAGATATAATACTTCTTTTTGTTCAGGAGGAAGATATTCGATTAATGAGCGAACATCATTGTGAATTTGTTCTGTAATTATTTTCTCTTCAACAGAATGATCTTTTGCTGAAATGGTATCAAAAATATTGAAATCCCCAATATTATTATTTTCCATCACGGGAATTCTTTTGGCTTTTCTAAAAAAGTCAATAATCAGATTATGCGCAATTCGCATCACCCATTGTATAAATTTACCTTCTTCTTTATAAGCACCGGCTTTTATTGTATTGATTACCTTAATAAAGGTATCCTGGAAAATATCATCTGCTAATTGACGGTCTTTAACAACCATCAATATATAAGCAAATACACGATTTTTATGACGATTTATCAGTGATTCGAGACAACTAATTTCACCATTTAAATATCTATCAATTAACTCTTTATCGTTAATTACTACGACTTTCATAAAGCCTCCCTCTTAAAATAAATTATTGCTAAAAAAGGGTAGATATTTATTCGATAATTAGTCCTCCATTTTAAGGGCGTATACCTTAAAAACTAAGATATAGCATACGTTTCAAGTTGTTTTAATTCATGCAAATATATGGATTTTATCAAATATTGCAAATATTATTAATAATTTAGCATTTTTTAACATTTACCAAAACTGCGCTCTCAACGAATGAATCTAGATCAATTAAGTTCAAAGGATTTTATCATCATATCTAAAGCCAGAGTTCATAATCTCAAGAATTTGAGCGTGGCTATCCCCAGAAACAATCTCGTAGTAATCACAGGTTTATCCGGTTCCGGAAAATCATCGCTTGCTTTCGACACACTATATGCCGAAGGCCAGAGAAGATATGTTGAAAGCTTAAGTTCCTACGCACGACAATTTCTGGGCCGGATGAGCAAACCAGAAGTTGATTACATCAAAGGAATTTCACCTGCAATTGCCATCGAGCAAAAAGTAAATACCAAAAATCCTCGTTCAACGGTTGGTACCTCGACTGAAATTTATGAATATTTAAAATTACTATTCGCCCGCATTGGTAAAACCTATTCCCCCATATCTAACCAACAAGTGAAACGTCACAAGGTTTCGGATGTTACAGATTTTATATTAAGCCTTGAGGAAGAAACCCGATTGATGATCCTCTCCCCCATTCAATTGGTTAAAGGGAGAAAACTCAATGATCAATTAAAAATATTAATGCAACAAGGTTTTAGCCGAATTGTTATTGATGGCAATACTTTTAAAATTGGTGATTATCTAGACGAAGGTCAGAAACCATCTTCTAAAATATCTATTTTCGTACTTATCGATCGTTTCGTTGTCAAAAAGGATGATGAAGATTTAAAATCCCGCATGGGTGATTCTGTACAGACATCTTTTTATGAAGGTAACGGTAGTTGCATTATCGAATACATTTATAATGAGAAAAGCCATCAGGAATATTTTTCGAATAAATTTGAGTTGGACGATATCACTTTTGAAGAGCCCACCGTAAATTTTTTCACATTCAACAACCCATTTGGTGCATGCAAAACCTGTGAAGGTTTTGGAAGTGTAATCGGAATTGACAAAGATCTTGTGATTCCAAATAAAACGCTTTCGGTATATGATGAAGCAATTGCATGTTGGAAAGGTGAAAAAATGAGCGAGTATAAAGATAAACTCGTATTAAATGCTTACAAATTCGATTTTCCTATTCACAAACCATATCATGAATTAAGCGAAGAGCAAAAAGAACTTCTTTGGACAGGTAACAAATACTTTGAAGGGATCGATGAATTTTTCAGGCAAGTAGAAGAGCAAACTTACAAAGTACAATACAGAGTGATGTTATCCAGATATAGAGGAAAAACAATTTGCCCCGATTGCCTTGGGACACGTTTAAGAGTTGATGCTTCTTACGTTAAAATTGCTAAAAAATCAATTCTTGACTTGGTTCTTACCCCAATTGACAGGCTTTTGACTTTTTTTAAAGAACTGGAATTAGATAAACACGATCAGCAAATTGCCAAACGATTAATTACAGAAATCATAAATCGGCTTCAATTTCTTTCAGATGTTGGTTTGGGTTATCTCACACTGAACCGGAAATCAAATAGTTTGTCGGGTGGCGAATCGCAACGTATAAATCTGGCTACATCGCTCGGAAGCAGCCTGGTTGGCTCAATGTACATCCTCGATGAACCAAGTATTGGACTTCACCCCCGCGATACACAGCGATTGATAGGTGTATTGCTTAAGTTGAGGAATATTGGAAATACGGTTATTGTTGTTGAACATGATGAAGATATCATAAAAGCAGCTGATCAAATTATTGATATCGGACCGGAGGCAGGAATTCACGGAGGCGAACTGGTTTTCCAGGGCCGGTTCTCCGATCTTAAAAATAGCGAAACGCTTACTGCCCAATACATGAACGGTATAAAATCAATTCCCCTTCCAAAGAAAAGAAAATCGTGGAATGACCATATTCTGATTGAAGGTGCTGAAGAAAACAATTTAAAATGTGTCAGTGTTAAAATTCCCTTGAACATCATGACCGTAATTACCGGCGTAAGTGGTTCAGGAAAGACTTCATTGGTAAAAGGAATCCTCTTTCCGGCACTCAAAAAGCGTTACGGGGGCTTCAGTGGAAATACGGGGAAGTATAAATACATTAATGGCAGCATAGAAAAACTGAGCGATATTGAGTTCATCGATCAGAACCCGATCGGGCGATCATCAAGATCCAATCCGGCCACCTATGTCAAAGCCTATGACGAAATAAGAAACTTGTTTGCCGATCAAAAATTATCAAAATCAAGGGGATATAAACCCGGATTCTTCTCATTTAACATACCCGGAGGCAGATGCGAAGTTTGTGAAGGGGATGGAACGGTAAATATCGAGATGCAGTTTATGGCCGACATACAACTTGTGTGTGAAGAATGTCATGGCAGCCGATTTAAAGAAGAAGTGCTGGATATTAAATACAAGGATAAATCGATCTCCGACATTTTGAACATGACCATCAATGAAGCCATTGGTTATTTTGATGGTGGCGATAATATTACCGCTACAGAAAAAAGGATTATTTCAAAATTAATCCCCTTACAGGATGTTGGTTTAGGTTACCTTGGATTGGGCCAACCATCGAGCACCATGAGTGGTGGTGAGGCACAGCGAATCAAACTGGCATATTTCCTTACCAAAGGAATTTCGGAACAACCAACCATGTTTATATTCGATGAACCTACAACCGGGCTTCATTTTCACGACATATCCAATTTGCTTTCTGCTTTTAGGGCATTAATAAGTAAGGGTCATACATTGGTAATCATAGAACATAATTCGGAAATTATTAAATCAGCCGATTGGATTATTGATTTGGGCCCGGAAGGAGGTGATTTGGGAGGAAATATTGTTTTTGAAGGCATTCCGGAAGATTTAATAAAAAATGAAGAATCATATACCGCTAAGTATTTGAAAAGCAAATTTCATTAAACCTTATTAACTATATTAATCCAAAAGATAATTATTATTGATTCATTAAACCTCAAAAAATGGACAGAAAGGAAAGTGTGTTTAAAGTCTTGGCTGAATTAAATATAACCTATGTCCTCACCAATCACCCCCCTGTTCCTACGGTTGAAGAAGCCGCAAAATACTGGGTTGATCTGGATGCTGCCCATTGCAAAAATTTATTCTTTAGAAATCACAAAGGTGATAAACACTATCTTGTTTTGTTAGACTTTCGTCAATCATTATTCATTAAAGATTTGGAACATAGACTAAAACAAGGAAAAATTAGTTTTGCATCTGCCGAAAGAATGGACAAATACCTTGGATTAAAAGCAGGTTCGGTTTCTCCTTTCGGACTAATTCATGATCTTGAAAACCATGTGCATGTATTCATCGATAAAAACTTGGAACATGTCGAAAAGATCAGTTTCCATCCCAATGATAATACCGCAACTTTAGTACTTTCGTTAAAAGATTTTATAAAATTCCTCGAATGGTCGGGGAATAATTACGAATTTATTAACCTTTATGATTAAGATGAATCGAATTCAGAGTTGATGAAATAAGATTTATCCGTTATATAATAATTTAAACTTACCAATGAAAAAAAATATCTTATTCCTTGCATCCATAGCAATTGGTTTTGCATCATGCAATACCAGTCCTAAATTTAACAGTATTGAAGAAAAAGCTGCTTATATTCACAACAAAGTTTTTACAGTTGATTCGCATACTGATACTCCGATGAGCTTTAGCTCTGAAAGCTTTGATTTTAGCAAAGACAATAGTGCCAATCGCAGAAGCAGTGTTGACATCCCACGCATGGAAAAAGGGGGTCTGGATGGCGTATTTCTGGCAGCCTTTATTGGACAAGGCCCTCGAAATCCTGAAGCACATTTAAAAGCCAAAGAAAGGGTTGACAAAATCATTAAATCAATACATACAGAAGCTGAAAAAAATAAAGATAAAGCTGGTATTGCCTTAAACTCCAAGCAAGCATATAAACTTGAAAAAGAAGGTAAGCGGGCATTGTTTATTGGAATTGAAAATGGATATCCTTTAGGTAACGATATTGCATTGGTCAAAATTTATCATGATATGGGTGCAAGATATATCACCTTAGTTCACACAAAAAACAATGACATATGCGATTCATCAGGAGATACAACCGAGTATCACGGCTTATCAGCCTTTGGTGAAGAAGTGGTAAAAGAAATGAACCGAACAGGCGTCATGATTGATATTTCACATGCCTCAGATGAGAGTTTTTATGATGTGATTGCCTTAACAAAGGCGCCTATTATCGCTTCTCATTCATGTGCCCGTGCCTTATGTGAGAACGATAGAAATATGACCGATGACATGTTGAAAAAGCTTGCAGAAAATGGCGGTGTAATTCAAATGTGTATCTTAAGCGCTTATATAAAGACGCCTGAACCGCAACCCGCAAGAGACAGTGCTAGATCAGCCATGCGTGAAAAATTTAAAAATTATGAAGACCTTGACGAAGCTCAAAAGGCTGAACGAAGAAAAGAATGGTATGCGATAGATAGCATTTATCCTGAAAAATTAGCATATGTATCTGATGTTGTGGATCATATCGACCATGTTGTTGCAATCGCCGGTATTGACCACGTAGGCATCGGGACTGATTTTGACGGCGGTGGCGGTATAACCGACTGCATTGATGTCAGTCAAATGGGCAATATTACCCTTGAGTTGGTGAAACGTGGTTATACAGAAAATGACATCCGTAAGATTTGGGGAGCCAATCTAATGCGTGTACTAGAAAAAGTTGAAAGACTGGCCGAAAAATAGATTTATTTCTGAAACAAAATTTATGTACTCGGGGCAATATTTTGCTCCGGGTTTTTTTATAAAAAAGAAAGTTTGTATTTGATTAATTTGTTTAAATTTATTCGATCATATTATAAACACATTAACATAGCTAATTCCAACTCAAAAATATGAAGAAGAAGAGAATTAAAGGAATCCCAAAATATCATGGATTTAGGATTTATTTCTTTTCCACCTTATTATATTTCATCCTTGTGATGCCGATTGTTGGAGTTTTATCTTTAAAATATAGCCCTGAATGGTTTCCTAATTCCGATTTTATAAGAACAGGATCTGGAGTTACAATTAATGTAGACTCCACGAATAAGCATACTGGTAAAATAAAAAATGACTCTTCTGATAAGAGAGCTATCGATACTTCAGCCCCTGATTTATATTATAGAAGCGCAGAATTTAACAATATTGAAAATTCAATTGATTCTATATTTAATAAACAAGTTTCAAGATCAGTACCAGAAATTAATAACAATAACAGGAATGAACCAACTGGCGACAATAGATTTATGGCCACTCTCAGTGTGTTATTAAAGCTACTGTTATTAAGCTTTCTGGCAGGACTGGCTTATAATCTGCCTTTCAAAATATTTTTCAAGAAAAAGAGGAAAGGCAAACCAATTCAAGACAAACTTTTCCAATATTGTAAAAAGTTTTTAATAAAATCGCCGACAATAAATAGCCTTATTCTATTAATCCCTTATGCAATTAGCCTAGTATATACTGTCTATACCTTACTTTTTGCTAAAAACATAGATCAAATAACCGCTAGATTCTATATCCAGTATTTTTTCATCTCGCTGATTGCAACCATATTAACCATTATATTTGTATATTATTGGCAAAAACACAGAGTCCAGATTAAGTACATAGAACATGTTTTTACCGGAGAAGAATTACGTAAACGCATTTTTAACATTAGGATTGGTAGAATAAGAAATCGATTATGGGTCTCCAGTGGAATGACCACTTTGTTGCCTTTAATCATCGTTATATTCTATTTATTCTTGAGTATTACTTCGTTAAAAGATATAGAAGTATTAGAATTCACTGACGCGCAATTAAAAATTCTATTTGGTAACTACATGAACTTTTTTAGTGGGTCCAGTTTTGAGGAAATAAAAGGTTTATTTTATATCAATGCATTCGATAGTGCCCTTTTATTTGGAGGCATATTTACGGGTATTTTCACCTCTTTTATTTACATTTTTCTTTTCATACGGTGGACCACCGAAGGCATTGTAGGTCCTGTAAGAGAACTTTTAGCCAATATGCAATTAACCGGACAGGGCGAACTTGATCAATTCAGTATTGTTCGAACCAATGATGAAATTGGGGAGCTTACGGAAGGCTTTAATGAGATGTCGCAGAAATTACAAGATTATTTCGAAAGTATTTCACGCATCAATAAAGCAAATTCTCGATTTGTACCAAGACAGTTTATCGAGTTTTTAGGTAAAAATAGTATTGCCGATGTTCAGCTCGGTGATCAGGTGCAAAAAGAAATGACCATATTATTTTCTGATATCCGCGATTTTACAACAATTTCGGAAGTGATGACCCCAAAAGAAAATTTCGATTTTCTGAACAACTACCTGGGTTATATGGAACCCGTAATCAGAAACAATCATGGGTTCATCGATAAATTCATGGGTGATTCCATCATGGCCATTTTTAGTGAGAGCCCCGAAGATGCGATCAATGCAGCTATTGAAATGCGCATAAAACTTCAGGAGTTCAATCAGGTTATGGGGCAATTTGGAAAGCCCCCGATTGATAGTGGGATAGGAATACATACAGGGATGCTAATGCTCGGTATTGTTGGTGGTGAAGGCCGAATGGATGGAACAGTTATTTCGGACGCGGTAAATCTAGCATCACGCATTGAGGGATTAACAAAAATATATGGTGGATCCATTATTATTTCTGAGGACACACTGATTAAACTCAACGATCCTAGCCATTATAACTTCAGGTTTATTGATATTGTAAAAGTAAAGGGGAAAAGGGAAGCGGTTTATGTTTTTGAAATCATCGACGGCGAATCTTCATCCATTAAAGCCTTGAAAATTGAAACCAAAGAAAAATTTGGAAAAGCTTTGCAGCATTATAAAAATAAAAATCTTGAAGAGGCATTAAAACTTTTTAAAGAGGTTTGTCAAAAAAACAAATTTGATAAGGCATCAGGACTATACACTGCAAGATGTCAACGCTTTATCAGAGATGGAATTCCAAAAGACTGGGATGGGATTGAAGTGATAACGGAAAAATAGTATGATTTTTAATGAAAGATTATGGACTTTACTGGAGCAAAGGAATATATTTTAGAAAGGATTAAACAGGAACTGGATCCTCGACTTGAATATCACACCATAGAGCATACATTAGATGTGTTGAATGCAGCCATTATTATCGCCGAAAAAGAAGGAATCGGGAAATACGAGCTTGAATTAATAAAAACAGGTGCACTTTTTCATGATTCGGGGATTATTAAAACATATATCGGACACGAATATGCATCCGTGCAAATTGTACGTGAGGTGTTGCCTAAATTTGATTATACAAAAGAAGAAATTGACAGGATAGCGAATATGATCCTGGCTACACAATTACCACAAGATGCCTCATCTTTTTTAGATCAGATATTATGTGATGCGGACTTGGATTATTTAGGTCGGGATGATTTTTTTATGGTTTCACTTCGCCTGTTTCATGAATGGAACGTATTGGGCATAAAGAATCTTTCTTTGAAAGAGTGGTATAATTTACAAGTTGAGTTCCTGAGTTCTCATAAATATTTCACTAAATGCGCCATTAAAACGAGACGAAAAAAGAAACTGGAAAACCTTAAACAAATCAAAGAATTATTATCAATATAAAATGCTTTTTATATTTAAAGACTTTTTACAAAATATTTCTATATTTGTGCTACAAAAATATTTAACGCAAAATTTTGGTCATACATGGAAACAAAAATGAACATTTTATTAGTCCCAACCGACTTTTCTGAAGTTGGAAATAATGCCATTGACATGGCTGCTAAATCAGCAAAATTACTAAAATACAAATTATGCTTACTTCATGTTATCGAGAGCGATGACGCATCTGTAGCTACAAAACTTGATCATCTTGCAAATGAAGTGAAAAACAAATTTGGTATTGAAGTTGAAACCATGATCCGCAAAGGCAGCATCTTCACTACGATTGGTCAAACTGCAAAAGATATTGGTGCTAAATTACTTTTCATGGGCACACATGGAAAAGTTGGTTTACAAAAGGTAACCGGAAGCTTTGCAATTAAAGTTGTTACAAGTTCTGAAACACCAGTAATTGTAGTTCAAAAACGTCCTTTTGAAAAAACATTTAAAGATATCGTACTTCCAATAACCACTGATTACGGCCCATGGGAAAAAACCAAATGGTCGGAATATATTGCTAAAGAATTTAATGCAAAAATTCATATTCATCACTTAAATACAGAAAGTATCGCTAAAGCAGTTGAAACGATTACTGCACATTTTAAGGAAAATAAAGTTGCTTTTACTGTGAAAGTTGCGGAAAAATCAGGTAATTTCGAGAAACAAGTTGTTGATTATGCAACGAGTATCAACTCAGAGCTTATCATGATCATGACCAATCCTTCTAAAGGTTTAACTAACTTCATTTTGGGAAGCTATGACGAAGACATTCTCTTTAATACTCCTCAAATTCCGGTAATGTGTATCAACCCGCGTGATTTAAATTGGAAGAAAATCGTTTCCAGATAATCAGCTCAAAATAATTGAAAAGCCTCGAAATTTCGGGGCTTTTTTTATATTATATTTGTAAGAATAAGACTAAAAAATGACCAAAGAAGAAGCCCGGCAGAAAATTGAGAAACTATCGGTTGAAATAAATAACCACAATCATCGGTACTATGATTTATCACAACCTATTATTGCCGATTACGATTTTGATATGCTGCTGGAAGAGTTAATCAAACTCGAAACTTCTTTTCCTGAATTAAAAAAACCGGATTCACCAACACAACGGGTAGGTGGCGAAATAACCAAAGAATTTCGCCAGGTTGCTCACAAATACCCCATGCTTTCACTCGGGAATACATACTCTGAAGGCGAAATTCTGGAATTTGATCAACGTGTAAGAAAATCGCTTACAGAAGATTTTGAATACGTTTGCGACCTCAAATTTGATGGAGTTGCCATTGGCTTAACCTATGTTGATGGCATCCTGACTCAAGCTATTACCAGAGGCGATGGAAGCAAAGGCGATGATGTTACAGCCAATGTAAAAACCATCCGGTCAATTCCATTAAAACTGCAAGGGAATTACCCTGCCGAATTTGAAATCAGAGGTGAAATTTTTTACCCGCACGATGGATTTAAAAAACTGAATGAAGATCGGATCGAAATTGGTGAAAGCCCTTTTGCCAACCCCCGCAATGCTGCTTCAGGTACCTTAAAAATGCAGGATTCATCGGAAGTGGCAAAACGCCCATTGGAATGTTTCCTTTATTTAATGTATGGCGAAGAACTGCCTTATATCAACCATTACGACAATTTACAAGAAGCGAAAAAATGGGGATTTAGCATCTCAAATAACTTTGCCATTTGCCATAATACCGATGAAATATTCGAATTTATTGATGATTGGAATGAAGCCCGAAAAACCTTGCCCTATGATATTGATGGCGTTGTAATTAAAATTAATTCGTTACAACAGCAAAAGCAATTGGGATTTACGGCAAAATCGCCACGCTGGTCCATTGCGTATAAATTTAAAACAGAACGTGCACTAACTGAACTTTTATCAATCGATTATCAAGTGGGCAGAACAGGATCAATAACACCTGTAGCAAATTTACGCCCGGTTTTTTTACTCGGTACCATTATCAAAAGAGCATCTTTGCATAATGCAGATATTATTGAACAACTTGATGTAAGAATTGGCGACCAGGTTTATATTGAAAAAGGGGGCGAAATTATCCCTAAAATCGTGAGCGTAAATTTATCAAACAGAAAAGCCGATGCTAAACCGGTTACTTATATCACATACTGTCCTGAATGTAGAACAGAATTATACAGAAACGAAGGCGAATCAAACCATTACTGCCCAAATTATACCCAATGTCCACCTCAAATAAAAGGCAAACTTGAACATTTTATCAGCCGTAAGGCGATGAATATTGATAGTTTAGGCGAAGGCAAAATTGAAATTTTATATGATAATGAACTGGTTCATGATTTGAGCGATCTTTACAAATTAACTTATGAAAGCATCCTTGGTTTAGAGAAAATATTTCCTTCATCTGAAGGGAAGAAAGAACGCAAAATCAGCTTCAAAGATAAAACAGCGAAAAATATCATCAAAGGATTAGAGAAATCGAAGGAAGCTCCATTTGAAAAAGTATTATTCGCACTTGGGATCAGATATGTAGGTGAAACCGTTGCCAGAAATCTGGCAAACCATTTCCAAACAATAGATGCACTTATGTTAGCTGATTATGACACACTTATTTCTGTTGAAGATATCGGCGAAAGAATTGCAAAATCCATTATTGAATATTTTTCGATAGAAGCAAATATAAATTTGATAAAAAGGCTAAAAGAACATCATCTGAACTTTAGCTTATCCAATCAAAGTCAATTACTTTCAAATTTGTTGGAAGGAAAAACTTTTGTAGTTAGTGGTGTGTTTGAAAACTACAGCCGGGATTATTTAAAAGAACTTATTCAATTACATGGTGGCCAAAATACGGGTTCAATATCTGCAAAAACTGCTTATATTTTGGCTGGTGAAAATATGGGACCGGCTAAGCTTTCCAAGGCAAATAAGTTAGGCATTCCAATAATTGGTATCAACGAATTTGAGGCTATGATTCATAAAAAAAGCCCCGACTAACGGAGCTTTTAATCAATATAAATTTTTTAACTTAGTACCTTCTAATACTTGAAGCACCTGATGAATCAAGGCTTACCGAAGGTTTTCCTTTGTACCTCACTGTGGATGCACCGGAAGCATCCACGCTTAACTCTTCGGTAGCAAATACTTTTATGGTACTTGCACCTGAAGCATCAATTGAACATTCTTTTACTTCAAAATCCTGAGCATATAGCTTTGTTGCACCGGATACATCTACTGTTAATTTATCTGCACTTCCTGTAAATTCAATATCAGAAGCTCCGCTTAAATCTAAATATACCTTATCAGCAGTGAAGTTCATATTTATTTCAGATGCACCACTAACTCCAATTTCAAGATCATTAAATTTGTAAGTACCCTCTCCTCTTATATTACAGGCGCCGCTTAACTCAATCTTATCTATCATTTTAAAACTTATGTATGCCTTCATTGTTTTTACATTTCGAATATTACTTTTGACATAAATTTTCAAAGTTCCACCTCTAACCTCAGTAATAATGTATTCCATGATATTCTCATCGGCCTCAATTACCAACGATTCGCTGTTACCCTGTGTCAGATATATTTCGAAAGCACTGCTTACATCAATTGCGCTAAAAGAAGATATATTGCGGGTCTCTTTTTCAACGTTACCGTTTCCTCTAATATACTTTTCAGCAAATGTTGAGTTCGGTATTACAGCTATCAATCCGGTCATTAGAATGGCTAATCCAATTTTTTTAATTGTTTTCATTTTTGATTTATTTTAATTTATAATTAGTTTATTTCGATTGCTCCAAATTGTGATTCAATTTTTATTAATGCCTTGCTTCCTTTATCACCAGCACTTCCATAATATTTATAAGAGTTAAAGCTGACTTTTTCCTTTGACGGTTTAAAGTTCGAGGGCAGATATACGCTTGCGAATTGGGCACTTATATCATATGAAAAACTAGCTCCATTATCCAATCCTATGCTTATGGATGAATGTTGCCCATTGATATCAACTTCTGTAAAGCCTCTAGATATATGGTCGATGCTCAACTTGCCTAATTTACATTCGGCCAATATCGACTCCTTCAAATAATTAATACTTGTGCCTGTTCCATTTAGTTTACAGTCAATCACACCCACTTCATCTATTTCAAGGCTTCCAAAATTTGCGTCTATGAAAAGCTTGCCGATTTTTTCAAATTCCATTTCAGTAAACTGAGCATCAACCTTTAATCGTTCTGCTTTTTCGATATTAAAATCCGAATGACTAATATCGATCACAGCTTCTTTTACAATCCCAAGTTCCAAAGCACCGTGCTGCACTATAATCTCATTATCTGCATTCTGTAATTCAGAAGCATGCAAAGTGCCAAATGACTGTTTTAAGTATGTTTTACCTTTAACAATACCAATATAAGTATTCCCAAATTTGTTTGAAAAATCAAGATTTAATGATTCGGGCAAATAAACATTCACTAAGATATTGAACTTGGCATCGCGCGAATTTATATTACCGACCTTTGTTTGCTCAACTACTTTATATTTATCACCGGTAATTTCAATACTTATCTTATCAAAGATACGGCCTGCACTCTTTTCATCATCAGCGGTAACTTCAACCAATACTTCAATACTTACCTTGTTCTCGTCCCAAGTAAAACATTGAATATCGCCAAAAGTATTACTAATCTTTACCGTTGCGTCCCTATTTACTTCAAACTCTTTCTTAAAGGTAGAAGTAAACTTTTCTTTTGCCTGTAGCGAAACACTTACAAGTAAAAAGAAAACTATACTGATTAAATTAATCCTTTTCATTTTTCCTATCTTTTATAAAACTCCTAATTTCTTTTCCTGAACTTCATTCATATTATCAATTACCTTATCCAAAACTGAAGTTAAGAATCGGTAATTTCTTACAATAGCTCCAAGAACCCTTTCATCTTTATTACTTTCAATGTATTCTTGTTCGAGCTTTTTTGTTTCCATCGCAATGGCATTCGCATTATATAATGCATTTTCTTTTAGCTTTTCACTTTCGGCATCAGCTTTACTCAATTCATCAATTTTTGCAAGTTTTTGTTCGTTCATTGTTGAGTAATAGTCTACTGCCTCCAATAATTCAGGTGATGCTTCGGTTGCAAATAAATTTTTTGATCCATTATTATAGATAAAAAGCATAAATGTAACTGCGAGTAAAATAATAACCGATGCAGCTATTTTCATTGTGCCCACATATAATCTCCTGTACGATCGTTTAACTTCAGGCTGAATTTTCTGTAGTTTTTCCTGAAATCTTTTGAAATGACCTTCTTCGGGTTCATTCACATCAAAGAGTTCTTTATTTTTCGTTATTCTTTGTTCTAATATTGACATAAATTCACCTCCTTTAATTTAAGTTGATGCTGTCGGATAACTGGTATTGCTTGATATTTGCCAGTAATTTCTTTCTGGCCCTGGAATACTTGGTTCTGACTGCATTGTAATTAATCCCAAGTATTTCCGATATTTCCTGATGATCATAGCCTTCGAGCAGGTACAAAGAAAGGATGATGCGGTACGAATCGTTCAATTGCTCTATTCCTTTTCTGATGGCTTCAATTTTCATTGAAAGCACTTCAAAATAATCTTCTTCATCCCTTTCAATTAGTTCATTTTCTAAATCATCAATCGAAATATCATGTTTCATTTTTTTTAATCGATCAAGCGATTTATTGATTACAATGCGCTTTAACCATGCGCCAAATGCTGCACTTCCATCATATTGGTAAATCTTTTGGAAGGCATCTAAAAAAGCCTCTTGCATCACATCTTCTGCTTCCATTTGATCGTTTAATATTCTATATGAAGTGTTATACATCGCTTTATAATACAAATTATAGATTTTGAATTGAGCCTTCTGGTCGCCGGCAAAACAAGCAGTGATAAGCTCATTATGAATATTATTGACTTTTTTGCTCAATTCGGTTCTATTTTTATCTAAAGACATCGTTTTTTTTTTACTGTTACACTTTTTTGAAAAAAAAATGAACAAGCTTGAGTAAAGTTAATTTAATTAGTCAATTCAAAATAGTGCTATTTGAATATAAGCAGAGTAAAGTTTTTATAGCAAAACTGAATTCCGGTTTCATCTGTTTATTTTTATTTCTAAACGGTCAGATGCCTGCCTGTCGGCAGACAGGGAACTAACCATGATAAAATGATCATTCTCGTGTGTGTTAAAATCATGATTATTTTATCATGGACGTTTCATTTTATGAATAATGCTTGTTGGATTCAATACGTTCAAGTCTTTACCTCCTGAAAAAATATGACAAAAATGAAATAAAATTTAAATACTTTTGCCCAATGCATCTTAACTATAAAATCTAAAAATGGCACTCATTCACTCATGCGAAAAAAATGGTAATACCTTATTTAAATACTGTGGTCAGATACCGGTATTATTATTCCTATTTGCTGTCCCTATTATTCATTTTACCGATTACGGTTTTTTAACTGTTCAACAATATAAAATATTCACTTATACAGCCATTGGAATTAGTGTTTTTGGATTTCTAATCAGGGCTTATGCAATCGGTGCGACACCAAAAGGTACTTCAGGTCGAGATACAAGGGAGCAGATTGCCGAAACTTTAAATATAACAGGTTGTTTTGCATTAATCCTATGCTCACTTAAGCATAATACTAATTTCTTGAACGAAGAAGGGCGATCATAAATTATCAGGTTTGGAAAAAGGAAAATACACCGTACATCTGCTTGCCGTAATCTCAATGCTCCTGTGGGGTCTGTCCTATATTTGGACCAAAATTGTATTCAAATATTATGAACCACTAACTACCATATTCCTTCGATTAGTTATTTCTTCCATCATACTTTTATTTTTCATTCATCTGTTTCGAAGGCCTCGTAAAATAAAAAAAGAGCATTATAGGCACTTTGCAATCTCTGCTTTATTCAACCCTTTTTTATATTTTTTAGGAGAGAGTTTTGGTTTGAGTTTGGTTTCGTCAACCATGAGTGCAGTAATCATTTCAACTATACCTCTCTTTACTCCTGTTGTAGCATATTTTAGTTTAAAAGAGCGGCTTTCCATAATTAACCTTATTGGGATTTTGATTTCTTTTGCAGGCATTATGGTGATGCTTTTCGATAATGAACTGCATATTAGTGAAAGTCCTTTAGGCCTCCTCTTTCTATTTGGTGCGGTTATCGCTGCGCTTATCTACGGGATTCTGCTTAAAAAACTTACGGCATCTTATTCGTCGCTGACGATTATTACTTATCAAAATGCCATTGGTGCATTTTATTTTTTACCGCTATTTTTATTTTTCGAATTTGATCAATTTATTCAAATACGCCCTAATACTGAACTAATCACCACCTTATTATTACTCGCCATATTTGCGTCAAGTGCAGCGTATATTTTATATACTTCGGTTGTGCGTAAAATCGGGATAAGTAAGGGAAATATCTATACAAATTTAATACCCGGCTTTACAGCACTATTTTCATATTTTATTTTGGCCGAAGAATTCCCTTTTTCAAAAATAATCGGGATGATAATTGTAATTTTAGGGGTGATACTTTCACAAACTAACAGATTGACTTACAAAAAAAATATCGAATGAACATCATCGTACTAGGAGCTGGTTTAGTTGGAGCACCCATGGCCATTGATCTGGCAAAAGATCCACAATTTAAAATTACGGTTGCAGATATTTCGGAAACCAATTTATTCAAACTAGCATTGGTCGAAAATATTAAAACAATTCAAACCGATCTTTCTGATAAGGACCGGCTTAAAAAGCTATTATCTTCATTCGATATGGTGCTTAGTGCCGTACCCGGATTTATGGGTTATGAAACGTTAAAAACCGTTATTGAAGCAGGCAAGAATGTGATTGACATTGCATTTTTCCCGGAAGATCTCTTCACCCTTGATGAATTAGCTATCGAAAAAGGAGTAATCGCCATTTCGGATATTGGTGTAGCACCCGGAATGAGTAATGTTTTAATCGGGCATGTTGATCATTTATTGGACAGTACACTTAAAGCCATTACTTATGTTGGAGGATTGCCTGTAATTCGTGAATGGCCCTACGAGTACAAAGCCGGATTTTCACCTATCGATGTAATTGAAGAATATACGCGCCCTGCACGATATATTGAAAATGGAAAAGAAGTGATAAAACCGGCACTTTCCGATCCCGAATTAATAAACTTTAAAGGAGTAGGTACTTTGGAAGCATTTAATAGTGATGGTCTGCGAAGTCTGGCAAACACCATTGATGCACCATATATGATTGAAAAAACGCTGCGTTATCCCGGACACATCGAAAAAATGGCAATGCTTCGTGATACCGGTTTTTTCAATAAAGAAGAAATTGAAGTGAATGGGGTATTGATCAGTCCGCTTGATTTGACGACAAAACTTTTGTTTCCTAAATGGGAATTAAAAGACGGTGAAGAAGATTTAACTATTATGCAAGTAATTATTGAAGGAATAAAGGATAGCAAAAAATTAAGGTATACTTACGATTTACTTGATTATTACGATCCGGAAACCAAAACCCATTCCATGGCACGTACGACAGGTTATACAGCTACCATGGCTGTCAGGATGATCGCCAGTGGCCATTATACCAAAAAAGGGGTGTCCGCACCCGAATTTATCGGACAGCATAAAGAATGTGTAAATTTTCTGTTGGAAGGCTTGGCAGAGCGCGGAGTGATCTATAAAGAAACAATCGTTGAACTTTAAATAAAAAATATCAAAAAAGGAGTTTGTAAGAGTTAATATTTTTCTATTTTTGCAAACTCAAATAATGGCGGGGTAGCTCAGTTGGTTAGAGCGTCGGATTCATAACCCGGAGGTCTCGAGTTCAATTCTCGATCCCGCTACAACAAAAACCCTTACACGTAAGTGTAGGGGTTTTTTATTTTAAGTAGTTCAAACTTGCTTGATAACGATCTTAAAATAAAAAGAACCTATTACGAAGTAATAAGGGGTTTTGGGTTAGCCTTCCCCCAACGCAGAATCAGCAAAACCAATTCTTTCAGGTTTGCAGGTTTGCAGATTAATAAAATGTTTTAAATATGAAATAGTTAAGAAACGAAATAAGAATTTACAATAAATTTATTTTTATGTATTGCAATAGAATTAAGATTCTTATTTAAAATATGATAACTAAGCTTTATTCAACCTTAAATGAAGTTTTACCATAACACTTACTTCCATCATTTGTATAGCCTTTAATAATCACTTCATATTCTGAGCAGTGATCAGAAGTGTAAAAAGATACGGATGCCTTATTATCTGTCAACCTTAAGTTTGGATTCCAATAAAGTAAGTTTCTAAAATCGGCCAATCGACTTGATTTTTTTTCCGCTGTATCATACACGGGCGGGTCAAATCCATAAGAAGGAGAAATTGCTTGGTATTCGAGAAATGATGATTCTTCGGGTAATTTAACTCCACCAAAATTATCGCTGTTTGTTGATAGCACAACAACCCCGTTTATAATGTGCCCACCTATCATACGAGTTCCTAGGTGCAAATCAATTTTTTCGACCTTAGCTAGGGGAATATCTAATAGGTTATTTACATTAAAAATAGGAATGTTATCAACCATAATCAATGGATCGTCAATAAAAAGATCTTGTCCATCATCGAAAAGGGATAAAGAATATTGGTCTTTCTTTTTTCGTACCACAAGATCAGGAATAATTTCTCTTAAAAACATTTCTAATGTTGCTGTTTTTACGTAGTCGTCAATAGCTACTGATACTTGAGGAATCCAAAAATTAAATGGAAAAGTGATCTCTGGCGGATGTATTGTGCCCCTTTTTATTCTGAAGATTTTTTCTGCTTGCATATTAACATACATTTCTTCCAAAAATTCGTATTGAGAAGCATCTATTGAAAGAGGAACATTATTTATAGCAGGAAATTCAGATAAAAATTCATCATTTATTTGGAATTCTACTTCACTACCCAAATTAGAATTTGAGCATAGAAAAATATTTTGATGATCGACTAGATTATTCAGCGAGAATACAAACGCTCCATTCTGTTGTGACCTATAGATATGAAGTTGGTTGGGAGCAAATGTAGAGAGATAGACAAGGGTATTTGGTAAGGGCAAACCGTTTGTTTTATTGTAGATTCTACCGCTAATAAAGCTTTTATCTCGAATTTCTGGTATCCATTGCGTAATGCTTGTGTTTTTCTTAAGCATTTTATGGAAAGAGGTTTGAGATACCATATTACTATATATAATCATTAAGGTATTAATTTGTTCATCAGTTAATAAGCTTACAAACTCAATATCTTGTAAGTAAGATTCTATAAGCTGTGGACACTCCATGATATATTTAAATAAAATATCTGGCTTATATGTTGTGCCCTTTTTAATAACTGATATTGATAAATCCATTGGTGTGTAATCACTTGAATTGATAAAGGGTTCGATATTCAATTGGATACGTTCTCTTTGTGAATAATTTTCCTTGTCTGTGCTTATGTTTAGCTGGTTGCCTTTATTTTGATGATAAAAGGCACTGAACTTAATTATGCTGTCTTGTTTGTTTTTGATGATTAGATTGTTGATACCTTCTTCAAGCACATCGGCTGAGAACTTTAATTGACTTTCTTGATTTATTAAATCAAAATTGGATTCAGCAAGTATTCTAGCGTTTTGGGAATAAATCATAAGTCGGTAATTTTGACTTATTTCACTGATTCTCTTCCCTTTATTGATGATATCCACAACTAGCTCACCGTTGGATGATATTTCTGACTTTACAGCCATTCCAATCTCAGACACATCAGGTAAAGGCTGAACAATTGAATCATTGCTTTCCAGTAATAGTTTAATTGCATAGCTTGATAATTTAGAGGGAGTGATTTCAAAAAGGCAAATTCCATTTTTTGAAATCGAAGGGCTAGAAATGATATTCTTCTTGCCATCAATAAGGTAAATACTTTCTATTCTATGACTTATATCTTCATTGATTTTACAAACAACCTGAGTTTTAATCCCATCTAGTAATTCGCCTCCACTAGGAATTATTTGAATGTTCGCTCTCTCTAGATTAGTTTTTTCTGATAATGCAATATTTGGATTAACAACTGTAATGAGTGAAGTAAAATAATTGCCTAGGGGGTGATTTTTCAAAAACTGTGTATATGCTCTTAAAAAATAATTCCCTGATAAAAATTCTGAAGGTATATCAATTGATCCAAATGCACTTCCATCCGAAATATTAAACTTTCTTTTTACCATAAACTCTCTTGAGTTATTGTAAAACTCAACATAAAGCACATTACTTAAATTTGTCTGTCTTGTTTCTCCGGGTAGGTAACAAAAGGCTTTAAACCAAATTTTCTCTCCCGATATGTACAAATTTCTATCTGTTCGTAAAACAACTTTTTCGTCTATATTTTCCAAAGAATTGCTAAAATGCCTATTGTTATTAATCTGTGCTAAACTCGAGTTTGAGATCAGTAAAAATAAAAATATGTATTTCATTTAAATTATTTTAATATTAATAATTTTTAATCACGTAATTAATCATCCCAAAAATCCGGTTTTTGGTTTGTTCCCCCTCTTGTTCTGCAATCGATACAATCTTTTGACACAAATGTCTCTATAAATACGTATTGACCATATAAAGGGGGAATCCTTACCCATCCGTAAGCTACATATAGTGGATAGTTGTCAGGATGAACCCATGCAAGATAGGCTTCAACATCGTCTATTAAAGGGATAAAACAATGATCTATAGAATAATCATAGTCAGAATCAATAAACACCTTAGGAGTGAATATATGCGGGCTTTTATAAACACCTGCAACCAAAAAATATCCAAGTACTGCTTCCTCCGGATTTTGTGTGTTGACAAGGTTTCCTAAAATTCGATAGGGCTGAGATGTATACAAATCGTCTGTATTTGAATTTTGATCTGCTATTCCTTTATAAAAAACATATGCATTTTTTGAAATGGTGAATTGCTTGATAAATAAACAATATTTTTCCCTAAGTTTATAATCTTTAAATGATGCAAAACTCAGTGGAAAATTATTAATTTTAGGGCTAGACAGAAACTCAGTGCTCTGTGTGAACACTTTTTTTATTGTATTGATATTCCAACAATAAAATAAGCTGTTTGCTTCTTCATACGTGACCTTGGTGAATTTCCCATTGAATATTTTTGTGGCTCTATAATAGGCATGATATTCGTAACTTTCTTCCAATTCCCAATAATAATAGTTTTTATCCTCCGCTGCTGTTTTAGTTGTTACATAAAATTGATAGCCTTTTTCTTCGGTACCAGCTTCGTCTAATCTGTCCTCTGTTAACCGGGTTTCTATTTCAAAATGAGCAGATTCTATTTCAACAGGCGATCGTAATTCTTCAAATTCCGATTCATAGTGTTTTTCACTTGCAATGATGCTAAGTTTGTACTTTCTTCCAATAATCCCTTGTATTCCTGTTTCAGATGTTTTATAAACCCCGGCTTCTACTTCTAAAAGTGTTTCTGAATTTCCTTCATCATCAGTAATTGTAACTATAGCGTCCGATACCGGATTAAAATCAGATATCGAATCAAAATCTTGAAGAGAGCTCGTAGTTGATAAAGTTATGGTGTATGGACCTGGCTCGTTAGTAATTTTTCCATCGACAACCAATAAGCTTTCGTGTCCATTTTTTAAGTCGGGCCAATATTTCTCGACGCAGGAAATACAGGCAACCATTAAAAATATAAAAATAGATAATTTTGTGTTTACTGATTTATTCATACTAATTAGTTCATTTTTTAATATTGTTATATGAGATAATTAATCATCCCAAAAACCGGTTTTTGCTTTATTCCACTTTTATTACTAATGTTAACTATCAAAATTTCCAAGCTTAAAATTATAGGTTAATGAAACAATTGGAGCAGCAAAAATGGACAACTTATACCCTTGTATTTTATTCTCTTCTTGCTTAAAATAAATTGAATAGGGGTTATTAGTTCCCAAAACATTGTATATAGAAAAGGTCCAAGAACCATGAGCAGCCTTATTTTTTAGCAAGTTACCTTCTGTTGTGAATGATAAGTCTAGTCTGAGATAATCGGGAATCCGATATTCATTGCGTTTTGAATAATTTAATATTTTTATCCCGTTCTGAAAATAAAAAGAGGTAGGATATGTGATTGGCCTCCCTGTTGAATAGACAATATTGTATGATAGTCGATGTCTTCTAGCAAAATCATAATTGGCTACTAAATTAAGAGCATGTGGCTTATCATAATTTGAGGGATAAGGTTCTCCATAGTTTATTCGATTTTCAGCAAATTCACTGTCAATCAATACGCTTGTATGGGAGTAGGTGTAGTTGATCCACCCAGTGAGAGATCCAATGTTCTTTTTTAACATTAGCTCGACCCCATAAACCTTCAAATCACCCTGCAGAGTGCTTTGTTCGATGTATTTATTTAAAGAGAAATCATGCCCATCTTTTATTTCTACTATGTTTTTATTCTTTTTATAATAAGCTTCTATCGATACTTCATATTCATTTGCGGAAAGGTTTGAGAAAAAGCCTACCGAAAATTGATCGCCAATAATAGGCTTTGTATTATAATCAACCAGTTTCCAAGTGTAATCAGGTGAAACAGCAATGGTGTTAGAAAGCATATAAATATATTGATGCAATCTGTTATAAGATACTTTTACAGACACATCATCTGTGATGCTGTACTTAGCAGCTGCTCTGAAATCTAAACCACCATAAGATTTTGCAATTTGATTATTATCAAAAAATAGTGAGTCCTGAATATTAGATCCTAGCATTGGTAAACCTTCGGAGTATTGATAAACTTTTTGTGGTCCAAGGGATGCGTAAATATTATATCGAACACCTGCATTCAATGATAATTTGGGCGTTACATCCCATTCATCTCCTAGATAGATTCCAGATTCGAGCCCTTTTTCAGTGCCCAAATATAAGTCTTGCACCAAACTGCCAGGACCAAGTGGGAGTCTACTTCCTCTATCAATTTGATAAAGAATTGAGTTAACTCCTGCATCAATACTATGTTTGTGATTAGGTCTGAAATTAAAGTTTGCTTTTATTTCACTATGTTCCAGTTTGTAATTTTGCTTAAAAGCAGAAAATACAAATTCAGACACTTCCTTTTCGAAATCGTATATGCTATGAGCAAGGCTTAATTCAAAGGTGTGTTTTTCTTTTAAAAAATGTTTCCAGTTTGCCGAAACTCCAATGTTTTTATAGTCATATTCGGTGTTTGTCGATACCAATTTCATCTTATCATAACTGTAATATGCGAAAACATTTAAGAGGTTATTTTTATTGAGTTGAAAAGAAAGATTACCAACAAAATCAGCAAAGTTTGCTTTGCTGTCTTCTATGTCTTGGTCATCAAACATCATGTCAATCGCCCAGTCTGAATATGTCGATCTCATCCCAATTAAAAAACTACTTTTATCCTCTTTAATCGGCCCTTCAACCAATACTCTCCCTGTAATAAGGCTAATCCCACCGTTAGCAGTAGTTTTGTCTTCCCTCCCTTGTTTCGTTTTTATGTCAAATATTGATGATAAGCGACCTCCATATTTTATAGGGATATTACTTTTATAAAGGGAAAACTCATCAATGGCATCGGTGTTAAAAGATGAGAAAAATCCAGAGGCATGAGAGGTGTTGTAAATAGGTACATTATTTATATAAAATAAATTTTGATCTGTTGGACTACCCCTTACATTAAACCCTGCCGAACCCTCTCCAATGGCTTGAACACCAGGCAGCAACAATGCTATTTTCATAACATCTTTTTCACCAAAAACAAGAGGGATGTTTTTTACTGCCTTTGAGCTCAAACTTTCTATCCCCATTTGCGTTCCTTTCACTTTATTCTGCCTTTGAACACGAATAACGACATCATCAAGTAAATAAATTTTTTCTTCAAGTAACAATTCTATGGTTCCGTTTGATAAAAGTTCAACTGGAACTCTTTTTTCATTAATATTTATCCCATTTATGACCAGTATGTGCTTCCCTTTTTCTAAAGTTATTTGAAAAAAACCAGTATCATCAGCTGCAACTCCAATTTTAGAGCCTTCATCCATGATGGTTGATCCAGTAATAATCTCACCCGTTTTAGAATTTTTAGTATAGCCGCTTAGTGTGACATTTTTTTTATTTACGCCATCTTTTTTGGTTCCAACCACAATTGTTTTTGGAGCATATTGATTTATAGTTTTTAAAAAATCTGCATCAATTTTGTCAACTGAAATCTCATTTTCTTCTTGCTTAGGTTTGATCAATTGAGAGAAAAAATTGGATGGTAGACTTGTATTAAGTACAACACCTTTTGTTAAAAAAATATTCCCCTTCCGATCGATAGAAACAGCAATATTATATGCATCTAAATTTTCATTCAGGATTTTTTTTAAAGATGAAGATTCTCTGATAGCGATGTTAAATTTGGGAATGTCTATTTCGTAGTAGAAAAAATGAACATCATATTTCATTTCTATTTTTTGTACAAAATCAGCCCAAGCTAAGTTATTATATGTTTCTGAAATAATAATATCAGACTGACCGAATGATTGTATGCTTAAAAGAAGAATAAATCCTGAGAGAAGTACAAACTTCATTTTGGAATTCTTATTTTGATGAGATTTCATCACAGTATTTTAGTAAAAAATATAATTGAATGTAGCTAACCTTACTAAAGTTGATCCTGTTCCTTTTAATACATTTATCAATTTCGTTTTTATTGGTTGAGAAATAAATGCAAAAGTAGAACAAGATAAGACTACTAAAAAGAGTATAGATGGCTTTTCTAAATGAGAATTGGTCAAGCTCATATTTGATTTTATGTTAATAAATATTAACCTATTTCAAGATAAGAGAATTGTTAGTTGTGTAGAGTTAGAATAGTGCTAGAATCAATAAATTGTAACTGCTAATATATAAATATACGCTAAATAATTAACTTGTACAATTTTAAATAGCTTTTTCTACTTCACATTGGCATGATATTCATGTTTTTGGCAGAAAGGAATCATCCCCAGCCTAGAGATTTACTTTCTTCAATTCTCTTCTACTGATACCTTCACAATCTTCCCATTCAATCCCATCCCATAACCAACTTTACCTCCGGCAGTAAAAACCATGCCATGCAGTATTTGATCGGAAATGGTTTCCCAGTTTTTGCCTCCATCATAACTCACGTCGGTTCCTTTTAATCCGGTGGCTAAATAAATATTGTTAAAAAGGTAGCAGCTACCTGCGAGATAATGATCGACTCCTTGTCCCAAGGTCCAGGTTTTCCCACCATCAGTGGTATAAGCCCTGCTATTGGGCGGGTTTTCATTTTTATACTCCCCTCCTACTGCAATTCCTTCCTTTTCATTTTTAAAGGCCATCGAATAAATACCGCGCATCCCTGCCCCTGAGTATATTGGGGTTTCAACCACCTGCCAGTGTTGGCCTTTATCCTCCGTAAAAAACACACGGGCTTTGGTTCCACCCATTCCAACCCACGCTTTTGATTTTCCATTCACAACAATACTGCTTCCACTCGAGGCAAAACCACCTTCAATTTCCAAACTTTCAGGAATGTTTTCAGGATCAGTTTGCACCCAATTCTCACCACCATCTGTAGTAGTTATGATCAACATTTTGCCGTTCATCGGATCACCAAAAGCAATTCCATTTTGCTTGTCCCAAAACTTCATTCCATCTAAAAATACTGCTGAATCGCTATTATGGTAAACTTCATACCAATTTGTTCCACCATCAACGGTTTTATAAATTACACCCGGAAAACCTGCATTCATCACGAGTGCTATATTTACATCAAGGGCGACTACATCACGAAAATCCATTTCGCTTGCACCCGGTACCTGATTTATGATCAAATTGCCATTTTCATCACTATGCACAACTGTTCCTTTGGTCCCGCTTACCCAAAACACATTTTCGTCAATAACGGATAATCCACGAAAACTATTGGAAAGGCCTAAATCATATTCAATATATTCCAAACGAATAGGATCGGTTTTTAATTCATCGGTATAACAAGAGGTCAGTATTACCATGGAGATAATAAAAATGTTTCGGATTTTCATTTTAATTTTTTTTTGATTTGTATTCTAATAAAACAAACTTAAGTAATAATTCATTAAAATGCATAGCTCATTTCTTTTATGTTTTTTCATTACCCCCTCTCCCGATAAATCGGGATCTCCCTTATAAACAGGGGAGAAAAATAACCACGCAAAAAGTTCACCTCTAAAAAAAGCCCCTTCCTGAAAAATCAGAAAGGGGCTCAGAAATTACACTTTTACTTTATTAATATTTTCCGAAAAAGGGCTATTGATCCTTCGACTATATTTCCGCTACGCTCAATGTAAACGCTCGGGATACCAGCCTGCGTCTGGCAGGAGTTCGACTTTTGTGATTTTGAATTCAAAATCACAGTCTCACTTATTTAAAAACAATTTCTTCTACGTCTCTCCAAGGAATGTAATGATATTTGCTATCCGATTCAAAAACCAAAATTCCGGTATTTCGATCTGAAACATCTTGGCCTTTACCGAGTAAAAGCATATCCCCATCCCTTAATGTAACTTGAGTATAATAATAGTTTTTAGGGCTGATCTTTTGAATCGCCCTGAATGGAATCAGATACTCAATATCATCTTTTTCTCCGTTGAGTATTTCGATATCAATGGATTCATCTAAGTCATAAACAATTAAACCAGAATAAGAAGTTCCATTTACCAAACGTACTGTTCCTGCTAATTTATTTGGTCCTATAAAATCATTATAGCCCACTAAATCATTTTTTGTAGGATCGGATATGGTAAGTTTCTCAAATTCGCTCCATGGAATATCAACATACCCCATGCCGAGAGTATTTACAATGATGCCACGATTTTCACGATTTACATCGTTTGTACCTTCAAGTTCAAGTTCTTTTCCTGATTTTGTTTTCAACAAAACTCCCCTGCCATATTTTTCAATGGTTTGCATGTTCTCAAAAGGAATGGAATAATTATCACGACGTGTTTCACCATCAATTTTATCAACTGACAATCGTTCGTCATGATCCCATTGAATATAACCGGTAATCTCCCCATAACGGGTTTGCACCTTTCCAAAGATGGGTTCCCCGAATTTGTCCCTCAAGTTTTTAGGAGTCTCCATAAAATCAACACGCTCCAAACGATCCCATTTTACTTCGACTTTTCCAAGTTCTTCATCCAAAATCCGGATAGTTGCACCAATATCGTTCGACCCATCATCCAAACGGATCACCTGATCGTCTTTCAAAATTACATTGACCCTGTTACGGCTTCTCACCTCGATAGATTTAAGATCACCAAACTGGCAGGCAAAAGTATGTGTAAAATTGTTGTTGTAACTACCATCGTTGACTGAGAAAACGCGCTCAACCCAACGTTCTGCCCAATGCTCTGAAGTTTCGCGCAAATCGTTCATTTCACTTCTGCTTAAAAACTCAAGGTTTTCGTTAACAGGTTTGGTTGCATTAAAAAAATCGAACCAGAATACTTCTTCTGTTCCCCATCTGATTTGTCCGACATACTGATCTCCATCAATGGTAGTTACTTTTCCATAGATAAATAATTCGTCGGTATTAACTTGTGAAAATGCTTTTATTGCAAACAATGATATAAGCAATAAGGTTGTGGCTAAAAATTTTGTCTTCATATTTTAACGATTTTGTTTTTTAGAATTTCATACTGGCTGACAGGATGATTCACGATTAACTTACTGTTTAAATCTTAGACGACTTTAGATTGCCAAATGTTACAAACTGTTTTGATAAAAAACAGCTTACGTTTAATTCATATTTCAATGATGATAATGTTATAAAGAAATTTATCTTTAATCGGCCAGAGATCTGCCTAAAAAACTACGAGCTTAAAAAATTGCCATGGTCAACAAAACAATCCTAAATCGAGATGGGTAAGATAGACCAAACTAACCACCATTTATCCTAAAATACTATACCTCAGATCTTGCAAATAATAGCAATTAATACCCATCGTGTGAAACACATCGAAAGTATAAGAACGACGCTATTATTGAGCTATGAATTCTATTATATAATCAAAACACTGTCAAACTTATCACAAAATCCTTCCTAAAATTATTAGTCTATCATTTGTGTGGGTTATGAGTCTTAACATTATCAATTTTAATTGTAGGAAATTTATCTTTAAAAAAATTTGAATCTATATTCTCCATTATTATATGGACAGCTAAATAAAGAATGAAGAGCATAAAGTAGAATAGTATGTGAGTAAAGGAAATTTTCAATTTAAACTTATAGACCCACCAAACTAAAATGCTTAAAGAAAGCACTAAGAATAGTATGACGGCAGGATAAAAATTTAGCCCAGCTAAATTCATAATACTTTCAATTTCGCCACCATAATTTTTTTTAATTGCAATTATCGATCTGAAAATAAAATAAAATGTATTTGCAATTATGATAGCTGAATATATGGTCCATTTTATAGATTTCTTTTCGTGTTTTCTGATGAGATAAAACGACCCAATGATCAGAACGATATTTACAATTGGACCACCTAAAGATCCAATTCCGTATTGAGTAGCTGTAATATCGATGAGTGGATATTCCATTACCAAAGACATACCTGCCGGTATTCCCTGTATCCAATAAAAGATACAATGCCCCAGTTCGTGTAATAAAGTTGAAATAACTCCAACTGCAATTACAAGTAATAAAAAGTTTAGTTTATATTTCATCCGTAAATAAATTTTTATGATGGTCGGATGGAACTCGCATGATGAATTTTCATCCGTATTTGTGATTAACGAATCATGCTCGTTTCATAATGCATTAATTTAAATGATGTTAAGTTTTATTATCTATAAGATATTCAAGATTTATTAAATAAATCTTCATTCATACTTTAATGTAGATACAGGGTTTATATTAGTGAGTTTCATTACCTGGAAAATAATGGTTATAAGTGCAATAATTAGGGATATGAACAATGCCATAGCAAATGGAACGATATTCAGTTGTATTGAATAGGCGAAGCCATCCAGAAACCTTACTGAATAATAATAAGCAATGGGGATGGCGATGAAATTTGCAATTAAAATCCATTTCAGGAAATCAACGACCACCAATTTCGCAATTTGATAGGTATCGGCACCAAAAACTTTGCGGACACCAATTTCACGTTGTCGTCTTTCGACTGTGAACATCGCTAATCCGTATAAGCCCATACAGGCAATTAAAATAGCCATAAATGCAAACAGGCCCATGACGCTAATTGATTTTCTTAATTCTGTATAATTATCCCACAAGCGGATATCATAAAACCCATAATTCAGGGGTTCGTTTGGCAATAGTTTGTTCCATTTTTCTTCAATACCGGCAAGTGCCTGCTCATAATTCCGGCTTTTTAATTTTACGTAAACAACTACATGTTCATCAGCTCTGGCCTTTCCAATTATTAATGGAACAATCTCACGCTGAGATCCTTCAAAATTAAAATCTTTCACAACTCCTATTACCGGATAAGCACCATCACGCATAATTTTTTTCCCGATCGGATTTTGCCATCCAATTTCTTTAGCAAAGGACTCGTTAATAATGTAGGAGGTATCATCCGATGCATATGAATCAGAGAAATAGCGTCCTTCTGCCATTTCTAATTTGAGCATTTCAGCCAAACCCTCATCTGTAGCTATAAACTTAACCAACATCGGATTTTTGACACCTTCAGGTAAGTATCCGTTTTGTGTAATCCCTTGTCCGACGAGCTGTGACGATGAACAAACGGATTCGACTTCTGCTAACTGTTCCAGTCCGATCTTTAATGCTGAATATGCCTTTATTGCCGTTCCACTCGACATATTAACAATTACCGTATTCGCAGTATCAAATCCCATATCTTTTTTCTGAATGAAACTAAGTTGCAGAAACATCACCAAAGTGTAGGTAATGATAGTGGTTGAAATCACAAATTGAATAACTACCAGGATATTCCTCAAATAGGGTGTTCCACCACCACTGATCATTTCGCCTTTTAGACTGTTGATTGGTTTAAAACGAGAAATAAATAAGGCAGGATATGAACCGGCCAGGAAACCTATACCTACGGTAAAAAATATGATCAATGCGATAAATGGGATATTGGATTTGGTATATAATTCATAATCGCCTATAAATCTGGTAAATTGAGGTTGAAATATTTCGATCAGGATTAAAGAAATGATGAAGGAAATTAGGCTAAAAATCACGGCTTCACCTAAAAACTGACCAGTGATCCGCGATCGATGAGCTCCCAGCACTTTTCTGATCCCTATTTCGATCGATCGCTGAGTTGATCGGGCTGTTGTTAAATTCATAAAATTAAAAACGGCAATTAAGAGGACGAATAAACCTATCAAAGCGATGATCCACATTTTTTTCAAATCTCCCGCAGTCATATCATTATCAATAAAACCATGAAGATGCATTCGATCCATACGGTCAAAAGCCAATTCAATTAACCAGCCATGTGGTCTGTACATATAATTAATATGCTTTTCCAAGAAATCAGGCAACTTTGGCGTAATTGATTCCAGCGATGCAGAAGGAGCCAGTTTTATATAATTATAATATTGATTTCCTCCGTTCCAACCTAGATAACTGTTTGGTTGGTCGTATAAAGTCGTAAAAGAAATAAGGGCAGTAAACTGAATAGATGAATTTTTGGGACAATCTTCGGCAATGCCTTTCACCACAACAGAATAAGCATTCTCCCAATCTAAAACCTGTCCAATCGGATCAGCATCCCCAAATATTTTTTCAGCCAAACTTTTGGTCAAAACAATAGAATATGGTTCAGCTAAAACAGATTTAACAGAACCCGACAATAACTTAAAAGAAAAAAAATCAAAGAAAGACGAATCAGTGAAACATACATTTTCCGAATGATAATTAATTTCATATTTCGCCAAAAACCCCGGTCGAGGCATTCTGATTCTCACCATTGACTGAACCTCAGGGAATTCCTCTAGTAAAGATGGAGCAACTGCAGCTGTAATTACAGCAGATTTTTCGTGACCATCAGGCATGGTTAGATTAAATCCTACTCTGTAAATATCCCTTTTATGAACATGCATATTATCGTAGGTAAGTTCATTTTTCAGATACAAGAGCACCATAATGCTACAGGCCAAACCAATTGAAAACCCTAAAATATTAATGATTGAATAAGTCTTACTTTTAACAAGATTTCGAAAGGCGGTTTTAATATAATTCGTTATCATGTTATTCGTATTTTAAAGCATTTACAGGGTTCATCCTACTCGTTTTAACAACCTGAAATATAATTGTTAGTAATGCAACAAAGAAGGCAATGAAAGATGCCAGAATAAAAATCCAAATACCAATTTCTATTCGGTACGAAAATCCATCAAGCCATTTACTCATAAAATACCAACCCAGAGGAATGGCAATTAAACTGGCAGCCAAAATTAACTTTATATATATGTGCGTCAGAGAAATCGCAATCTGATGTAACTCGGCACCTAATACTTTTCTGATTCCTATTTCCTTGACTTTTTGAACCAATGCAATTGAAACGATGCCAAAAAGACCTAATGTTGCAATAATTATAGCCAAAGCAGATAAGGAGGTAATGATAATCGCCGCCTTATCTGCTTCTGAGTACATCTCTTTGAGCTCTTCTTTAACACTCATTGATTCGATAAAATAGCTTGGGTACAAATCGGACATTTTTTGGTTAATTTGTGTAATGGTTTCCTTAAGTCTGCTGGGTTCAACTTTCACAAACATGTTCCCATAAAACCTTGGATGACTCGCAAATACCAAGGGATCAATTTCTAAATGTAAAGAGTAAGTATGGAAATCTTTAACAACTCCACAAATGATTCCGGTAGTGCCACTAAACGAAATTCTTTTGTTTATTGCATCTTCAGGATTCTTAAACCCATAAATTTTATAAAGCTTCTCGTTGACAACTACTCTAAAAATAGAGTCGCCTTTGGTTCTTTCATCAAACCATTTACCTGCCAGTAAATTAAGATTAAATACTTCTGAATATCCAGCATCTGCAGGTTTGAAGTTCAAAAGCCGGTTAATGCTTTCATCCTCGCCTTCTACTGTAAACGCTGTTGTAAAATTACGAGAAGATGATGGTGAACCAATCCCAAATCCGAAGTGTTGCACCCCAGGCATCGTTTCTAAAAACTGCCTTAAAGATTGTACACTTGAAGAATCGTTCTCGGGCAATGAAAACTTAATTACATTATCAATCTGAAATCCTAAATCTTTATGATTTACATAACTGATTTGCATTTTTATAACAATAGTTGCAATAATTAAAGCAATTGAAACCGTAAACTGGAATACTAGCAAGATATTTCTTAGACTAAATATCACTTGTTTCGAATTTGACAATTTACCTTTTAGAGCTTTTATCGGTGTAAACCGCGACATAACAAAAGATGGATACAAGGCGATAATAATATTAACAATGACGTAAACAGCAACAAAATAAATAATAAAATAGGAACTATTATAGATACTCAATTGATGGTTATTCCCAAGAAAAATGTTGATATATGGCAATACAACTTCAACTATTATTACCGCAACAACCAATGCAATAATTGAGATCATTGCATTCTCTTTAATAAACAGGAAACTTAGCTGTGATTTAGAAGCACCTAAAACTTTTCGAACCCCCACCTCCTTTGCTCTTTTCAACCCTTGAGCCATTGATAGATTAATGAAGTTAATTCCGGCTATAGCAATAATTAAAATACCAATAAAAGCATAAATCCATAAACTCGTTTCAGAGGTAGTATAGGTATTTGGTAAATTTTGATAATCCGGCTCGAGATGCATTTTGCTTAATAGCTGAAAATTAAAATGTGTAGTTTCATATTCATCATTTCGGTATTTCCTAATTACTTCATTCATTCTGGTTTCAAATTCATCCAGATTAACATTCTCTCCAATTTTCACATAACATTCAAATCCTGAAATAGTATTACTCCAACTATCATATTCAAATCCGAGGGTTTCAGCATTTAAATTTTCAACAGAAAGGATCATTGAAAAGTCAAGGGTTGAGTTTAGAGGTTGGTCCTTTATCAAGCCAACAATTTGATAATTAATATTCGGAGAAAAAGTGATTATTTTGCCAATCGGGTCTTCACTACCAAAGTATTTTTCGGCAACGGATTTAGTAATTGCAATATTTTGTGGGTGTTCAAGAATAACTTCCGGACTTCCCACAATGAACTGAAGATCAAAAACGCTAAAGAAAACCGAATCCACAAACAAAATATTCCTTTCTCTGAAAATTTTTTCGTTAGATAATATATCCTGACTACCAGACATATAAATTGAAGTGAAATCAAAATCAGGAAAATCATTTCTTAGTGAATATGCCATTGGAAACGAAGTAGCCCCATTTCGATTAGTGCTGCTTGCATGACTTATCGTTCTGGTTATCCTATAAATTTGATCTTTATTTTTATAATAATTATCAAAACTAAGTTCAAACTCAATAAAGAGAAAAACAATTATTGAGCTCGCTAAGCCAATTGATAAACCTAAAACATTAATAAATGAAGAGGTTTTATTCTTCCAAATATTACGTAGAATATACTTGATACTGATTTTTTTCATATTATTCGTATTTTAAAGCAGTCACCGGATTCATTCTCCCAGTTTTTATAATCTGAAACATAATGGTGATCATCGCTACTGAAATTACCAGGAGTATTGCAATCATATATACCCAAATACCAATTTCAATACGGTATGAGAAACCATTCAACCAATGATTCATAAAATACCAGCCCAATGGTACTGCAATCAAACCAGCGATAATGATTAATTTAAAATAAGTTTTTGTAAGCACCATAGCTATCTGAGTCACTGAGGCACCCAATACCTTCCTTATGCCAATTTCTTTAATCCTTTGAACCATCATAAATGAAACAAGTCCAAAAAGCCCCAAAGAAGCAATCACAATTGCCAGCATAGAAAGCACCGTAATGATCATTGAAATCTTATTGTCTTCGGTATACATTTCATTCAGGCTTTCTTTCATACTTTTATACTCAATTGAATTAGAGGGATACAAATCTTTTAGCTTATTTTCAATATTTTCAATGGTTTCTTTTGTTCTACTTTCATCAATTGTTACAAACATCCCCAGGTAATATTGTGGAATGCTAAGAAAAGCAGTTGGCTCTATTTCACTTCTTAATGAATAGATATGAAAATCTTTTATCACGCCACAAATACTAGCTTCATTGCCACCAAATGGTATTTTTTTATTCAATGCATCTTCAGGACTTTTAAACCCGTGTGTTTTGTAAAGCTTTTCATTTACTACCATCTTGTATGTAGAATCTCCTGCTACCCGTTCAGAGTACCACTCTCCGGCAATTAAATCCAATTTAAAAGTTTTATAATATTCAGCATCTGCCAGTTTCAGGTTCATATAATGCTTCGCTTCATCCCCTTCTACTTTGAAAGAAGTTCTGAAATTTGAGGTGGATGAAGGGGCACCAATTCCAAAAGTAAAATTCACGATCCCGGGTTGGGTCAGGAGATAATCTTTCATCGATTTAATTTTATTCTCATCACTGTCAGGTAATAAGAAATTAAAAATCCCTTTCACTTCAAAGCCCAAATCCTTATTATTGATATAATTGATTTGTTTTTTTATGACCAGAGTTGAAATAATTAATGTAATGGAAATAATAAATTGAAAGACCAAGAGAGAATTCCGAAGATTAAAACCCTTGTTCTTATTAGTTCTCAAATTACCTTTCAATGCCTTGATAGGCATAAATCCTGACATCACCAAAGAAGGGTATAACGCAATCATCACATCAACAAGCAAGTAAACCAAAAACAAAAAGATGACAAAATAGCGACTTTGGTAAATACTCAAATTCAGGTTATTTCCCATAAAATTATTCACATAAGGAAGTACAATTTCAACAACGATGACCGAGAATACAAGTGAAAGTAATAAGACAACTGAATTCTCCTTGACAAAGAGCATGCTTAATTGCGATCTGCTGGATCCAAGAACTTTTCTTATCCCGACTTCTTTTGATCTTTTTAATCCCTGAGCTGTTGAAAGGTTAATATAATTGATACTTGCAATACATAGTATGAGTAACCCAATGAAGCCGTAAATCCACAGGCTGGCTTTTGAAGTAGTATAGGTATTCGGAATATCTTCGAATTCAGGTGAAAGATGAATCTGATTTAAAGCCTGAAATTGATAATAGGTATTTGTTGCCTTGTTATCACCGGTAGCATAATTTGATTTAATGATATCATTTATTTGTTTTTCAATGACAAGTGGTTCAACCGATTTCGGAATTTTCATATAGGTCTCAAATCCCGAAATACTATTCTCCCAGCTGTCATAATTAAATCCTACCATCTTGGTATCCAGAATTTCAGTTGAGGCAATAATGCTATAATTAAGGGTTGAATTCAATGGTGCATCCTGTATTAAACCTGCAACCTGAAAATGCTGATCATTTGAAAAAGTCAGAGTCTTACCTAAGGGATTTTCATTGCCAAAATACTTTTGGGAAATAGATTTTGTCAGAATTATATTTCCCGGATTACTTTTGAGAATTTCAGGGCTGCCAATAATCCAATCAGAACTAAAAATATTAAAGAAAACAGAATCAACAAACAGAATGTTTTTCTCTTTATAAACATCCTTATCAATGACAACATCCAACTCCGACATCATGTAAAGTGTACTAATCAAGTAGTCGGGAAAATCATTCCTTAATGAATAACCTAAAGGGTAAGTAGTAGCTCCATCCGTATCAACTCCACTAGCATGATTAGAGATGGCAGTAATACGATAAATTTCATCCTTGTCTTTATAAAAATTATCAAAACTAAGTTCATACTCTATAAAAAGAAATATGATAATGGCCGAAGCCAATCCAATGGATAAACCTAAAATGTTAATAAACGAAGAAACCTTGTTCTTCAAGATATTACGGATCATAAATTTCATACTATTCATAATTATTCGCATTTTAAAGATTTAACCGGATTCATTAGCGCACTTCTAAATATTTTAGAATAAAAAGTTAATGTCAAATCTTTTTCGACAATACAATTTAATCCAAATATTTCAACAAGCGTACCACAACTCATAAAATATTCTCTTTCTATTACTTATCTTGTTTTTAATAAATTAAAAACTCCTAAATTGTTTCACTTCGGAACAATTAATTTGAACATAAACCGATCATTTTTATATCTTTGAAAACACTTTATAAATGGCATCATTAAAATGGGCAAATTACTAGTTGTCGACGATGATAAAGATATTCTGTTAACTTCAAGAGTTGTTCTCAGGGATGAATTTGAAATGATCCGTACGGAAAGTGATCCTTTTAAATTACAACAAATCTTACGAAAGGAAGAATTTGATGTGATTTTACTGGATATGAATTATTCAACCGGAACCTCAAATGGGATTGAAGGGATTCATTGGCTCAAAGAAATTTTAAAAATTCATCCCCAGGCAAATGTCATTTTGATAACTGCCTATGGAGAGCTAAACCTTGCCGTAGAGGCCATGAAAATTGGGGCCATTGATTTTGTAGTAAAACCATGGGATAACGAAAAACTATTGGCAACCGTCCGATCAGCCTTACGACTTAGCCAATCAAAAAATGAGATTCGCTCATTAAAATCAAAACAAAATATTTTAAGAGAAGAGGTAGATAAATCATATCAGGAGATTATTGGCAAATCTAAAGTAATGAAGGACTTGCTCGATATTGTTAAAAAGGTTGCTCCTACCAATGCCAATATTTTAATTTTAGGTGAAAATGGTACAGGAAAAGAACTGGTTGCCAGAGCAATACACCGATATTCGAACAGAAACAATCAAATATTTGTAAATCTGGATATTGGGGCAATTACTCCAAGTTTATTCGAATCAGAAATGTTCGGGCACAGCAAAGGCGCATTCACGGATGCACAAGCGGACAGACAAGGTCGGTTCGAAATAGCTTCGGGCGGAACCTTATTTTTAGATGAAATTGGCAACCTTAATCTAGCCCAACAAACCAAACTCCTTTCGGCTCTCGAAAAACGCGAAATATACAGGGTAGGTTCAAATACAGCTATTCCAATTGACATCAGATTGGTTTCTGCAACAAATCTTTCATTAAATGAATTGAACGATGAAAAAAACTTCAGAAAGGACCTGTTATATCGAATAAATACGGTTCAGATTGAAATGCCACCCCTAAGAGAACGCAGAGATGATATTCCTTTACTGATCAATTTTTTCGCAGAGAAATATCTTACTCAATACAATAAATCCAATATCAGCTTCGCTGAAGATGCCATTCAGAAATTGATGAAACACCAGTGGCCAGGAAATATCCGTGAGCTAAAACATTTGGTTGCACGCGCCATTATCATGTGTAATACAAACCTGATTAAAGCTTCGGATATTTGGTTAAACGTTGAATCAAGTAATACTGAATCTTCCTCGTTCAACATTGAAGTTCTTGAAAAAAATGCAATCCAGAATGCTTTATCAGAGAATAAAGGAAACCTCACAAAAACAGCCAGGGCATTGGGATTGGGCAGGACTACCCTTTACCGTAAAATGAGCAAATATGATCTTTAAAAATTTCAGAATCAAAATCGTTTTCAGGGTAATCATTCTGGGAATCATGATCTTTCTTTTCATTTTATCTTTAAATCAGGAGAAGTGGTATGTTACTTCAGCGGTAAGTTTTTCCCTTATCATTATTTTACTCATCGAGCTCATTTACTTTGTAGAATCGACAAATCGCGAGATTGGAAAGTTTTTATTGGCAATCAAACACAAAGATTTTTCTTCGACGTATGCAGATTCCGGACAAGGCTCAACCTCATTTTCAGAACTCAAACAGGCATTACGCGAAATAACCAGGGAATTTCAAAATGTTCGGATCGAGAAAGAACTGCATTATCAATATTTGCTTACCGTTTTTGAACACTCAAAATCAGCCATTATTTGCTATTCTGAAACAGGCAACATTGAACTTGTAAATCAGGCAACCAAAAACCTTTTAAAGTTTAATAAACTAACTTCAATCGACGAGCTTAAGCGCATTGACGTAAATTTATTTCAAGCCATAAAAGAAATTAAAGGTGATTGCGAAGAGATTATCAAAGTAAGCATTAATAATCAGATCACCACTCTGAATCTACATTGTTCCGTTTTTAAGCTAAAAGAAATTATTTACAAAATGGTTTCATTACACAACTTAGGTGATGTCTTAGATAATCAAGAGATTGAATCATGGCAAAAGCTGATCAGAATATTAAATCACGAAATCATGAATTCAGTGACCCCAATTTCATCATTAAGTGAAGCCATTAATAAAATGTTATTAACGAAAGATGGGAAAAGAAGAACGATCAACAATGTTTCAGCCACTGAAGCAGAAGACATTTACGATAGTCTGGAAACCATCGAAAGCCGAAGTAAAGGCTTGCTGAAATTTGTAACTACTTATAAACAATTAAGCAAGCTACCTAAACCACGGCTTTCCCAAGTTAACATTAATGGATTGATCAACCACATCGCAACACTGATGAAACCTGAATTACAGAAACAAAAAATCAATATCCGGATACCAAATATTACGCAGGAAGTATCTGTTAATATCGATTCGGAAATGATTGAGCAGGTGCTGATAAATTTACTGCTAAATGCCATCGAAGCCATCAAGAATAACGACACAAAACAGATTGAATTTAATACGAGTAAAACCGGAAACAGTGTTTTCGTGTCCGTTAGCGATAATGGTTATGGCATTAAAAGTGAAGTGCTTGATCAGATTTTTATTCCATTCTTTACTACAAAAAAGGAAGGTTCCGGAATTGGGTTAAGCCTTTCCCGTCAAATTATGTTGATGCACAAAGGCAGCATATCAGTTCAATCAAAATTGGGATCGGGAACAACATTTATCTTAAAATTTTAAATTGGTTTCAAAGAATTTTCGGAACTTAGCGATAACCATTTTGCAAATTGCACCATAAACAAATCATAAAATCAAAATAAATCATGAAAAAAACAATCATCTTATTATTCGCGGCAGCCTTTGGGTTTACGGCTTGTCAGCAAGCCAGTACTGTTGATAAAACAAAAGCCCAAGCGCCATACATTGGAAAAAAGGATCTGAAACTTACATCCGATCTAATGACTCCTGAAGTTTTATGGTCGTTCGGACGCTTAGGAAATGTTACAGTTTCTCCTGATAACTCAACCATTCTATTCAAAACAACTTATTACGACATTCCTCAAAATAAAGGAAATGGAGAATTTTACACCATTAAGACCGATGGTTCAGAATTAAAACAAATTACCAACACTAATTTCAGTGAACAGGAAGGCACCTGGCGACCCGATGGTAAAAAAATAGGATTTCTTTCTTCCGAATCTGGATCAAGCCAGCTTTGGGAGATGAACCCGGATGGAACCGAACGTACTCAAATCTCCAATGTTGAAGGCGGGCTGAATGGATTTAAGTATGCCCCCGATCAATCTAAAATATTGTTTATCCAGGATGTTAAGGTAACTCCTGATGTGCACGATCAATATCCCGATTTACCAAAAGCAAGTGGAATGATTTTTAACGACTTGATGTACAGACATTGGGATCATTTTGTTGATGCTTTGTCGCATGTTTTTGTAGCTGATTATGATGGGACAACTGTAAGTAATCCAATTGATATCATGAAGGGTGAACCTTACGAATCGCCTAATGCTCCTTTCGGTGGGATGGAACAAATAAACTGGAGTCCTGATAGTAAAACGATTGCCTATACCAGCCGTAAAAAAGTTGGGATGGCTTATGCAATTTCAACCAATTCCGACATTTATCTTTATAATTTGGAAAATGGTAAAACCATAAATATTTCTGAAGGAATGATGGGATATGATGTATCTCCAATCTATTCACCCGATGGGACCATGATTGCCTGGGAAAGTATGGAACGCGATGGATACGAAGCAGATAAAGTTCGATTATGGATTTACAATATCGCAACAGGAACCGGCAAAGATTACACGGCCAATTTCGACCAACATACTGAAGGTTTGGAATGGTCGGCTGATTCAAAATCTATTTATTTTACAAGTGTTTGGCAGGCAAAGGGTCAAATTTATCGACTGGATGTTGCTGAAAACAAAATCGCCCAACTTACCAATGGGGTTCAGGATTATCAAGGAGTTATTCCGATAGGCGAGCAATTAATCGCTACCAAAATGTCGATGTCATACCCTTCAGAGATTTTCTCAGTCGACCCGACAAATGGAAGCGACAAACAATTAACATTCATCAACAAAGAGTTACTTGAACAGTTAAGCATGGGTAAAGTGGAAGAAAGATGGGTAACCACTACGGATAACAAACAAATGCTGGTTTGGGTAATTTACCCGCCTCATTTCGATCCAAATAAAAAATACCCTGCTTTGCTTTATTGTAAAGGTGGGCCCCAAGGTGCTCTTAGCCAGGGATGGTCGTACCGTTGGAACTATCAAATTATGGCAGCTAACGACTACATTGTAGTTGCACCAAACCGAAGAGGTGTTGCCGGATTTGGACAGGAATGGGAAGAACAAATCAGCACCGATTATCACGGCCAGAATATGGATGATTATTTAAGTGCAATCGATGCACTGGCAAAAGAACCATTTGTTGATAAAACCAAACTTGGAGCCGTTGGTGCAAGCTATGGTGGTTATTCAGTTTTTTACCTTGCCGGTAATCATGATAAACGTTTTAAAGCTTTTATAGCACACGATGGTATTTTCAATCTAGAAGCACAATATCTCGAAACCGAAGAAATGTGGTTCGAAAACTTTGACATGGGTGGTCCATTCTGGGATAAGGAAAATAAGGTAGCTCAGAATTCATTTGCCCATTCTCCGCACAAATACATTGACAAATGGGATACTCCTATTTTGGTGATCCATGGCGAAAAAGATTACCGGGTTGATTATTCGCAAGGAATGATGGCTTTTAATGCTGCAATATTGAAAGGCATTCCGGCCGAGTTTTTAAGTTTCCCTGACGAAAACCACTGGGTACTTAAACCACAAAACGGTATCCTTTGGCAACGAACCTACTTTAATTGGCTCGACAAATGGCTAAAATAATAATAATAAAAACGAGGCTTCGGCCTCGTTTTTATTTAACTCTTAATAATATTTATTAACTTTCCATCATGTTTTATACTTAATTTACATAAACTAATTTTGCTATATTTGATTAATGCAACTAGCAAATCCAATTAAAAATGAAAAATATCGCAGTTTTTCTTTTTTGCATTAGTTTTTATTCTCTTATTAACGCACAACAGCTAGAAGTAATCAGTACAGGAGGTGGTTACTCTGAAAATGGGCAAGGCTCCATTTCTTTTTCAATAGGAGAAGTAATTATCCAAACCATTGCTCATGGAGATTTATGCTTAACCCAAGGTTTTTGCCAAACAAATATAACCATTACTGCCATCAGTGAGATCAAAGGTTTGGATTATGAATTAATGGCTTATCCCAATCCCACGAAAAATTATGTAATTCTTAAAATTGGCATAGAGAATCTGAGGAAATTAAAATTTATATTGTACGATGCGAATGGAAGGTTGATTTTAATGAAAGAAATTATTTCTGACGAAACACAAATTCCATTCAATTTTTTAATCCCAGCTAATTATTATCTAAAAATTTTCGACGAACTTAAAGAACTTAAAACCTTTAAGATCGTAAAAACCAATTAGTCAGCATATACACCAATTAACTAAAATAATGAAAAAATATTTGATTATCACATTAGTAAATTTGCTAATCAACACATTAATTTTCTCACAGTCCTCTGATGGTTTTAAATATCAAGCCATCATCCGTGATGCGACAGGAAATGTGAATGCCAATGCCAGTATTAGCATGGAAATTTCAATTTTACAAGGCAGTGCAGATGGAATAACTGTCTTCACAGAAATCCACAATATAACATCTAATACTTTTGGATTGGTAAACCTAACTATTGGTTCGCAAAACCCATCAAATTTTGCGCTGATTGATTGGGCAAACGGACCCTATTTTATTAAAATTATTATTGATGGGTTTGAATTTGGAACCAGTCAATTATTAAGCGTGCCATATGCTTTGCATGCAAAAACATCAGAAACTGCGATAACTACTGAAAACTATACAGAGGCTGACCCCTTGTTTTCTGCATCTCCAATCGCAAATATTACCCAAACTCAAATCGATAATTGGACTAATAAGCTGGAGAGTTATTCCGAATCTGATCCATTATTTGATGCTTCTGTAGCCTCAAAAATTACACAAGCAGATCTGGATGCATGGACCAATAAACTAGATTCTTTTTTGGAAACTGATCCTGAATTCGCCGCTTCTATTGCAAAAGGGTTAACAGCCAATGATACGGCATACTGGAACAGTAAACTGGATAATTTTGTAGAGCATGACCCCACTTTTATTGCTCACCCCAGTGCCGGGATAACAGCAGATGATATTGTCAGATGGAAAGCACTTTGGTTTTGGTATACTACGAATGCAGGTGGTTACCAAAAAATTGCAGATGATGGGGATGTAAGTTCTACAAACGAATTACAAACATTAACAATTAGCAATGATACTTTATTTTTAGAAAATGGAGGATTCGTTAAAATATTATCGAGTGGTATTACAGGAACTGATACAGCGAATTGGAACAATAAAAATTACTCAAGCCTTACCAATGCTCCTGACCTAGCCAATTCAACCAATCAAAAAACAATAGCATTAAATACCGATGATAATACCAGTAGCTTAAATATTACTAAAAACAATGGCACCAGCGTTTTTAAAGTTGATGGAAGTGGAGCCATGACGGGAGATGGAAGCGGGCTTTCAAATGTTAGGCCAAAAATCGCTTATGCTCAGGGTAACCTATCTGTTTATTTTCATGAAGGTATGATTCCCGGGCTCAACCTTTATGAAGCCCAAATTATGCGTGAGGTTACAATTAACTGCCCGGGTCCAGGCATTATTTTTGCCCATGCCAGTGGTTATTGCGACTGGGAAAGCAAAGAAGAAGACCTGGTAAGAATTTGGTTTTGGCCGCATCCAACTGTTTCACCTACGTCCAGTTGGGAAACCCCTGATTTTCACAATTTAAGAATTGTAAGCGACTATCAATGTGCCGATTCGTCAGATCAATATACCAGTTGGTCAATATCAAAAATATATACAATCAATAGTGCTCAAAATTTTACGGTTTATGTTTGTGCCGATAAACCATTTACCGAATCAAAATTTTTAATTGGGGATGTGGTTCTGTCTCTAATGTTTTTCCCAACCGGTGGAACAGACGGTGGTATGCTTCTAAAAACAAATGAAACAAATAAAATTGATCCATTGCCTAAAGTTGCACCCGGGAGTATTGATGGGAATTCTCCAGTGTCAAATGATTTTCCACCACCAAACAAGGATTCAGAGAAATCTTTAATTATTCAAATGGAGCAACGAATAAAAACCTTAGAAGAAAGGTTGGAGAAAATAATCAAAGAAAAATAAATCCAAAATGAGGATGACTTCTTTATAAGTGTCATCCTGATTAATTTTCTAAAAAAACCATATTTTAATTGAGCTAAGTTTTAATCGATATTATATTATCTGAATAAAAATATTACCTAGACGATTTGCAATTTACCACTCTATAACCTCTATTCACCGATTTTCATTTTAAATTCCGGTATCCCTATTATAATTTTGCTTCATCAAATAATAAAATCAATATATTTTTGTAATCAAAATTTATTTTAATGAAAACATTACTCATCGATTGTAATCCTGATAAAGCCGATATTGTTTCGGAGAACATGGTTATAAGAACAGCGCAAATCTTTAAAAATCATGGTGATCATACTCAAAGAATAAATATTCGAGAATTGAATATCAATTTTTGTATCGGATGCTGGGATTGTTGGGTAAAAACTCCCGGGAAATGCACCATCAAAGATGAAATGCAGTATATTCATCAGGCTGTTATTAACGCTGATCATGTTATTTTCCTGAGTCCATTAAAGATGGGGTTTATTTGCACAGAAATGAAAAAAATTCAGGAAAGAATTATCCCACTTCTGCTGCCAACCATCGATATCGTTGAAGGGGAATTCCATCATAAAAAAAGATACGATAAATACCCAAAATTATCTTTACTTATGTTGCGCGAAATAGATACTACAGATGACGACATTAAGATTAATCAAGATATTTTTAAAAGGTTTGCCCTGAATTTCAGGTCGGAAGTTTTGTTTTCAACCACCTATGGTTATCAATTTGAGGAAATAATTTATGAAGCTTGCAATTTTGAACGGATCTCCGAGAAAGCTAAAGAGCAACTCGAAGCTGTTAATGGATAAATTTATTGAAGGGTTTACAAAAACCAGAACTAATAATTATAGTCTTGGATATTTGTCGGCAGTAGCCAAAATCCATGAGCATATGGATCAGATCAGGGATTCTGAATATATCATTATTATTTTCCCTTTATATGCTGACTCAATGCCCGGAAGGGTAAAGTTATTTATCGAATCGCTTGAAAATACTAAGGTTTTCGAGGAGAAAAAAATTGGATTTGTTGTTCAATCGGGATTTCCTGAGGCACACCACTCTATTTTCATTGAACGCTATCTTCACAATTTAACAAATCGATTTGGAGCTGAATATCTTGGTACTGTTATAAAAGGGGGAGTTGAAGGCATACAGATAATGCCAGGTTGGATGACAAAGAAATTATTCAATCAGTTTTACGAATTAGGAGAAATATTCGGACAAAAAGGACAGTTCGACGCCAAGATTTGTGAAGAACTTGCAAAACCTTATAAGTTGTCGAAAACCAACTTAAGTATATACAAACTTTTGATGAAAACAGGCTTAAATGATTTTTATTGGAATCAGCAACTTAAGAAGAATGAGGCCTTTGCTTTGCGTTTCGATCGCCCTTATCTCTGCGAAGAATTATAATTATCTTAGAATCTTATTCTCAAGATTAATTGATTCACTATCAATTCTACTTGTTGCTCAAACGAGCTTGTTTTACCCATATTTGAACAGTTCTTTGCCTTACTTTCATAACACCATACTTTTGCGCTTCCGATCCTGTTCCTGTCATCAAATTAGGATTACCGGATATCCCATAACCTCTACTCATTTGAGCATTTCGCATTGCGTTTGGGTTAATTAAATAATTATAATAGTTCACACCAAGCTGGGCCTCTCCAAGTTCAAAGCCATAACTAAAGGCTGATTTTTTTGCAATTACAGAAGAATAATCCACTCCAAATATTTTATTGAGAGGAATTCTTGCTTCATAATAGAGAATGTGATAAGTATCAATATAAATCATCATATTCACTCCTTCCTTGCTTTGATGACTTGGAAAGGTTTCATCAACTTTGCCATCTTCAGAAATCACATTAATAGCTTCGTCTCCCTTCATAAAACGACTGTTAACCTTTTCGGTTTCCAGATGAAGCATTTCCAATTTTTCTCTCAATTCCACATCCTTCCCACCCGATGTTATCGCATTAATCTCCAGTCTTGCCTTTTCATTTGATAAGGGGAAAACATATCCCAACTTTTTCTTTGCTTTCCCTTCAGTATCGAACCATAATACTAGTCCGTTCATTAAAATTTTCCGTTGGTTTCTTTCATCCACCACTTTCAACTTTACATATAGATAGTTTTCATCATTGCTTAACCCATAAACCATACCTTGCTCCGAGGTCGTCAAGGTTCCACCGGTCCAATCCTGATTTAATTCATTCAATTTAAATTCTTTATTTTGATATGCACTTTGATAAATTGGCCCTTTGGCACATGAAACGAGGATCAGTAAAAATACTTGGAACAGTATAAGATTAATTAGTTTTTGCATTTTAAATTCTTTTTTTGTTGTTAATATACAAGGTTATAAAATTATGATATTCTTGCTTATAATAAAAATAACAATGATTAGCATTCAATATTTAAATTTTGAAAAATGAAATGTTATATTTGTCATTCAACTTATAATTGGCCAAATCATGAAATACACATCCAGCATACTCAGTTTATTCTTTCTATTAATCATTGGCAGCTCTAACGCCCAAACCTTAAATAAGGAAGATTTAAGTTTAATGGAATACCGAAACCTGGGCCCACACCGAACCGGTGCATGGATCTCTTCAATTGCAATCCCTCAAACAAATAATCCGGTCCATAAATATACTTATTACGTCACGGGCCGTTATGGTGGAGTTTGGAAAACAATTAATAATGGTACCACTTTTTTCCAGGTTTTCGATTCGGTTGGGGTAAGCAGTATTGGTGCTGTTGCTGTTTCTTCATCCAATCCTGATCATGTTTGGGTTGGGACAGGCGAGGCTTATTGTGCCAGAAGTACGCACGCAGGCAAAGGTGTTTTCAAATCTGTGAATGGTGGAAAAAATTGGGATTTTATGGGATTAGAAGATACTCAGCATATTTCTACTTTAATCATTCATCCTACAAATCCAAACATTGTTTGGGTAGCCGCCATGGGGCATTTATTCACATCTAACGATGAACGTGGGGTTTTCAAAACCAGCGATGGAGGTAAAACATGGAAAAAAACCTTATTTATTGACAAAAATACAGGGGTGATCGACCTGATTATCAATCCTAAAAACCCAAAAATTTTGTATGCTGCTGCCTACGAAAAATACCGTTATCCCTGGCACTATGAAGCAGGAGGAGAAAATTCAGCTATTTATAAAAGTATTGATGGTGGCGATCATTGGATAAAGTTAACAACAGACCTGCCTTCAGGCAAATTAGGAAGAATCGGGCTGGCACTTTGTTATAATCAACCTGAAATTGTTTATGCTGTTGTTGAAAATTTAAATCCTAAACCCGGCATTATCGTCGATGAGAATGTTGAAATGAATGCTTTACGTGACCCCTATTTTGATCAAATGATCGGTGGAGAAGTATACCGATCAAATGACAATGGAATAAAATGGCAAAAAATGAATACCGATAGCTGCAATGTTAGTGCTAAGGCTGCTTATTCTTTCAATAAAATAATAGTAAATCCAGATAATCCGGATCAGATTTTTGTTAGCAGCGATGGCTTACTTTATTCGCGTGATGGAGGAAGAACCTGGCCCAATTGCCAGTGGGGAGGTGGTGAATTATTTAAGAATATGTTTGGTGATTATCGAACATTTTGGGTTAATCCGAAAGATGGACGCCACATGATGTTTGGTAGTGATGGCGGGCTTTACGAAACTTTCGATGGAGGTTTGACCGTTAACCATAAATATCACATCCCTTTGGGCGAAATTTACAATGTTGAAACAGATGATGCCGAACCATATAATATCTATCTGGGATTACAGGATCATGAAGCATGGAAAGGCCCTTCGAATGGATGGTCGGGAAGGGTTGGCGTTGAAGCCTGGAATATTGTGGGTATGTGGGATGGTATGTATACTAGGGTTGACCCCAACGATAACCGTTGGGCTTACTCAACAACTCAGTTTGGCGGACATTTACGAATCGATCAGGAAAGAGGCGAAAGGGTTGATATTCAACCAAAAGCAGCAGAAGGTAATGCTCCATATCGATTTCCATGGACGCCTGCTTTGGAAATTTCACCGTTCAATTCAAAAACAATTTATACAGGGGGCCAGATGTTGCTTCGTTCAACAGATCAGGGCGAACATTGGGAAGAAATCAGTCCTGATTTAACCACTAATGATGCTAAAAAAATTGCCGGAAAAGGACACATGATGTATTGTACCATTACCAGCATTTCAGAATCACCTGTTCAAGCCGGGGTGATCTGGGTTGGAACAGATGATGGGCGGATTCACCTTACGCGAAATAATGGAAAAAATTGGGAAGAAATGACTGATAAAATCAGCAAAGTAGGTGGACCTAAAGATTATTGGGTAAGCAGAGTGCTTAGTTCACAGCATGATGCTGCCATAGCTTATGTTTGCAAATCGGGATTCAGAAATGATGATTTCACTCCAATGATTTTTAAAACAACTGATTTCGGGCAAAGCTGGACAAAAATCACCAACGGAATTTCGAATGCACCTGTAAATGTCATCAGCGAAGATCCACAGAAACAGGATTTACTTTATGCCGGAAATGATGAAGGAGTTTTTATTTCTTTTAATGGAGGAGAAAATTGGCAAAGCCTAAGAAGTAATATGCCTGTTGTTGCTGTTAAAGATCTAAAAGTACAACCCAGAGAAAACGACTTAATAGTTGGGACTTATGGTCGTGGTGCATTCATCATGGATGTATCGTTATTACAGCAACTGGATAATAATATATTAAATCAGGAAGCTTACCTGTTTGAAATTGAAACAAAACCTGAAAGGAATTATTCTGAACGAGCCTATTGGGGCAATTATGTATTATCCGGCGATTCGCACGCTTTTACTGAAAATGAAGAGAATGGGATGGTGATTTATTATTATCTCAAAAATGATGATCAGGAAGCAACAATCGAGATTTATGATGCGATGGGGAAATCTGTCAAAGAACTTAAAATTGACCATACTGCCGGACTGCACAAAACAATATGGTTTGGCAGGGATTTCAAGATGGGAAATTATTTGGTCAAATTTAAAACCAGCCGTCAGGAATTTACACATGAAGCCATTGTTAAATCAGCTCCAATCTGGCCAATTGGGCATACATATAAATAACCTATGATCTCATTTATTTTTATTTGATAATTCGATTGAAGGTTTTACTTTTGCCTTACCAAATATTATAGCTAGCACCGTAGTTTAACATTAATTTATCAGTGCTTAAATTGAATTTCTTTCCAAGAATCCTCAATTTTGCGTAAAAATGAAAGTATGATCAAAAAAGAATTATTGTTGCTTATTTTTATGGCAACCTGTGTAATTACATTTTCACAAAAAACATCTGTTTTAAAAGGAAAAGTAACAGATAAAAAAATGCAAGTTCTTGCAGGAGTGCACATTTATCTGAATCAAAATCAATTAGGAACTATTACGAATGCAGTTGGTGAATATTCGTTAGCCAACCTTTTAACTGGCATACAAACGATTGATATTTCGTATACAGGATTTGCTCCGCAAACAATAGAATTTAACACAAACAAGGGGTTGAACACCCTAAATATTATTTTAGAAGAAAGCATTCATAACCTTCAGGGAGTAGTTGTTTCGGCTCAAAAACGCGAACAACAAATCCAGGACGTTCCAATTAGCATCAGTGCTATAAGCAATCAAACTATTTCGGATTTAAACATTCAGAATTTGGAAGATTTTTCAAGTTTGGTTCCCGGGTTAAACATCAGGGTTCAAAGCAGTCAGCATCCCAATTTTGTTATACGTGGATTAACAAGTGATGAAGTTAGCCCAAATGCGCAGCCCAGGGTTTCTTTGTTCTTTAACAATGTACCTATAACTCAGGCGAGCGGTGGTGTATTGGAATTTTACGATATGGATCGGATTGAAGTTTTAAAAGGCCCTCAAGGATCTACATTTGGCAGAGGTGCTCAAATTGGGGCCGTTCATTTCCTTACAAAAATGCCTGACAATGATTTCGGAGGCTATATCTCGGGTGGAATTGGAAGTTACTCACAAACAGATTTCAATGCCGCCGTTAATTTACCCATCATAAAAAACAAATTGAATACCCGTATTGCAGCAGTTTACAACAAACAGGACGGATATGTTAAAAACACCTTCGGAGGAACATTGAATGGAAAGGACACAAAGGGAGTTCGATTTTCAACGAGATATTTACCAACTGCTAAAACCAAACTCGATTTTATTTTTAATTTCCAACAAGACAGAGCACCCGGAGTAGCTTTTATGAGCGGGATGTACCCAAATACCAATGGTATTAAAGATATATTCTCATATGAAGCATCTTTGGATAAAGGTGAAGAATTAAAAACCAACAAAGATTTGGTAAATTTCATTTTAAACTTCCGGCACTATTTTAACGAGAACTTATTTTTAACAAGCATCACATCTTATCAAACTAATAAATCATTTGAACGATTTGACGGCGATGGTTCGGCTGCCGCTGCAATCGACATGTCGGGCACCATTAATGCAAATCAATTAAGTCAGGAAGTAAGATTAAATTATAGGCTTGGAAACAAATTTAACGGTTTCAGCGGTTTGAACTATTTCCGTGAAAATACGGATCAAACTTATTGGTTTTCACCAAACGAAACACATATGGTTCATCTCTTCTTTGACCCAAGTTATATGATCATGCCAAACGGGCAACCCTATATTCTTTCAGCTTTGCCTTTGGATCCAAGACTTGGACCACTAGGCGGTATGCCATTACCAGCACATCACGAGGAAGAAAATTTCACTTCTGCCGAAAACAGGGCTTTTGAATTATTTTCGGATGGAAGTATGGATATCAGTCCGAGATTTAGACTGAGTGGTGGTTTAAGAATCGTTTTTGACCACTCAAATGTAAGTAACCAAGCATCGTTTACAGCCGGTTCTCAATCAACATTAGGAATGTTAACCGGAAATTATCCGAACTTATTTTTCAAACCATCTGCTTTACAATCAACTTCTTCAAATTTTATTGGATTCACCGGAAGATTAGTTGCCAGTTATAAGTTGAACGAAAATTCAAACCTTTTTGTGTCCTACGCCAAAGGCCGAAGACCGAATGTCATCCAATATCAGTCGGATGGAAGTTCTGAAATTTTGGACGCTGAAATCGTGAACAGTTTTGATTTTGGTTACAAAACAGTCATAAACAATCAATTCATTTTTGATGCTGCTATTTATTATTATGACTATCATAATTTCCAAACCAATGCCTGGGTTGCCGACCCGGTAAGCGGAAATTTTGCCTATATAATTAAGGATGGGGGAAAAGCAACTACCTATGGACTTGAAACCTCTTTCCAGTACAGCATAACTGAACATTTTAAACTTTTTGGAAATTATGCATTCACCCATGCCCGATACAATAAAAAAGATAAGGATGGAAATGAACAGGAATATGCAGAAAATCAATTCCGTTTAACCCCGGATCATAGTTTTAATTTAAGCATGAAATACCAAACTCCCTTGAATGATGAAATCCTTTTATTTACCACACCGTCTTTCTCTTATAAATCGCATTTCTTTTTTGAAGATGCAAACAATGAAGGCATAGAGCAAGATGCATACGCAATATTAAATTTATCGATTGGAGCAAAATTTTTAAAACCCTCACTAACCTTCACTTTATTCTCTCATAACTTATTAAATGAGCAATATTTAATAGGTGCCGGAAATTCAGGAAGTATGTTTGGAATTCCAACTTTTGTCCCCTCACAACCGAGAACTTTTGGATTTAAAGTAAGTTGGGATTTTTAATTAAAAGAGATAATTGGGATGGTTTTCTATAAACCAGGACGCCATCCCAATTATTATTTAGCAAGTAGTTCTTTTCTCCCATCCGAATAACATCGGTAAAGCTCTTTTCCTGAAATTAAAAGCCCTTGAGCAGATTTGCCGCTTTCATCAATGCGAACATCAATGGAGACTACTTTACCTTCATAAGAAATGCTTATCCCGGGCAGTTCGTTATGGCCCAAAATCATCCTATTCAACCCTTTTGAACCTAAAAATACATCAACAAACTGTTGAGGAACTCGGGGAGCTGTATTTTCGGAATAGCCATAACCCCTGTACCACAATGGTCCGTATGCACTTAAAATATCATGTTCAAGGCTTCCATCAACTATTTCCTTGCCCGAATTCAAATAATTTTGAAGTGCAAGGTTTATTTCTGTAAAACTGTACTTTTTTATTTCAAATTGAGGGGAGATTCCGGCATGCATAAATAAATTATCGTTGATTTGCAATATAACATTCTGATTCCGCAACCATCTGCCCAATACAGTTTCTTTGGCGTAAAGCTGAAAATAATTTGTAACTATATAACTTGTGAAATAATTATATTTCTCATTTATATATCGGTGATCACCTGTCAGTGCCATCGTTTCATGATTTCCGAGTAGAACGAACAAATTTCCGCCGGCCTCTGCTGCTTCAAAACTCAATTCATGCAAAAACCAAAGCGTTTCGGTAACCATGCTTCCACGATCAATTAAATCGCCCAGAAATACCAGTTGTCCTTTTCCGAAATTCCATTTTAAATCCGAATCTATAACCTTATTATTGATCAATAAATTTATTAATGCCTTATAATTACCATGAATATCACCAACCGCAAATATCTCACCGTCGGTGCTTATTTTATAAGGAACAGGGCTGTACTTTTTCTGAAAATGATAAGTATTTTTATCCCTGCCAAAACCTTTTATAATGGTGTCTTTATTCGAAAAGTCTATTGTTTTTTCGATGATCCGAGTAGAATTTTCTGACTGAACCCGCTCAAAGTAAACCATATTTAATTCATCTTCTTTGACTTTATAAATGTACGGGCCGTCATGCAATGAAGGTATCGTTTTTGAACCGAATACTTTAGCCTCCATATCTGCAATATATTTCTTTGCATCTAAATTTCCCCAATATGATGTATAATAAGTTGCCCGATTTCCTGATGAATTTTCGAGTGTCGGGTCGGCACCTCTATCAATTAGAAGTTTACACATTGGCATATTATTATACCTAACAGCAAATATTAAGGGTGTATTTAAATTCCTATCCCTATAATTAACATTTGCCCCGAATTCAATCAATAAGCGTGCAATCCGATTACGGTCATATTTAATGGCCCATAACAGTAGAGGGTATTTACCGCTTACATGATTCGGATCTGCACCTTTATTTAGAAATAATTTGGCAATTACAGTTTGATCGTATTTAATGGCATAATATAAACCTGATTTTCCATCGCTAAATTCACAATCATAATCAGGTTTTTCCTTTAAAACTGTAAAAACATATTTATCATCTCCATTTTTTATTGCCTTAATCAGCTCTTTTTCATCTGCGGTATTCGCTTTCATTATCTGAAGCCAAAATAGCAATATCAGGAAAAACCCGAATTTTATGTAGGCTATTTTCATCCGTAATAATTTTAATAAATAGGTTGGATGGAACTCGCATATGAGATTTTCATCCTTTATTGTTTCGTTAAACGATTATGCTCGTTTCATAAAACATCAAATTAGTTGTGCAATATTCGTGCATTCTCAATAAACACCCTCCCGACTTGTTTATCATGATTAATTATTTGATAAAACTCATCCAGGTATTTTATTATTCTCTTTTTCTCACTCTTCTTTAATAATTCAAAATTGTTAAACAAATCATAAATTTCTTTTTTCCTTGAGTTAAAAAGTTGAATATTGGTGTTTATGATTTCGATAGGTTTTTTAAAACCACGATAGACTCTCTCCTGAACAGTTTGGGTTTTTAGTATAGAATTAGGCTTTGCATAATATGCCGACACCATACCGCTCCAATCAAAATCATAAGGGATTGCTATTCCCGGAAGCTTTTGTTCTTCATCCTTTAGAATAATAACATTATGTAATTCATAGGTGGAATAATCGGTATTTCCGATCATGAATTGAAACATATCCATTAAACAGGTATGATATGGATTTAATCTGATTGTGTGAATCTTAACAGAGTCCAATTCTACCCCGTTTAATCTTTTGGCAACGTGCATTTCACGCTCAATAAAGAATGCGAAGCGTTGTATAGAGTCATTTTTTCGATCATTATAAACATAATTAATCATGGCGGGCCTAACTTTAAATGAACTATCCGTCAACAGATTAAATGCTTTATAAATTAGATATTCAATGATGGTATTTTGCTCGTAAACAGCAGCTTTATTACAATGTGTTACAAGTTTAATGGCTTTTTGACCCTCAAAAATAGTATTAGATAATCCATCTTCGGAGAAGCGTAAACGCAAAGGTGTAAAAGCGCAAATATCCGGCATCCTTCTAGAAGTTCCTCTGGTTCTAATTTCAATTTCAAATTCTTTACGATGACTCGTCACATCATCCCATGTCAGTGTAGCAGGGAAATAAGTTTTATCATCCGAATTTGCAAATACTTGATTAAAATCAGCCCGGAGCTTGAGTTGGATCATCGACTCGGATTGAAACAAAGGCAATACAGCACCTGTCTGTGTTTGAGCCGGTAAATTGCCGAATGAAACTAATACTAAACCCAGAATTAGCCCTAACTGCAATAATTCAAATTTCAATTTTTTATGCAGTTTATCTTGTTCCATCATTCACTCCTCATTAATTTTAATGATAATCTATTCAACTTTCACAATCAAAAATACGAATAAGTAAATAAATATAACGATTTTGTAATTTTATATTACTTTCGACGTATCATAATAGGTTGTTGAAATCAGAATTATTATCTTAGTAATTAAATCCTATTTACATGAATAAAATTGATCATACATTAATAATTGAGGCAGAGAACTTCGTTAAAAACTTACTGGATGATAAATTAGCTCGCGAATTTTATTATCATGATTTCAAGCATGCAATGGCTGTTAAAGACTATGTTGAAGTAATCGCTAAAGAATGTAATTTAAATGAAGCTGATATAAATCTATTACGGATAGCTGCACTATTTCATGATACCGGATTTATCAGCTCAGTTGAAAACCATGTTGAGCAGGGCATCGAAATCGTAACGGATTTTTTAAACAATCATTTAATTGATAAGGAGAGTATTAATAATATCACTGAAATTATTATGGCTTCGAAGATGCCACAAAATCCAAAAAACAAACTTTCCGAAATTTTATGTGATGCCGATTTGATGTATATAGCAGAAGACAACTGTTATGAACACATGGAAGCCATGTATGAAGAAGCGGTAATCACTCATGAAGAATACAGTAATCGTAATCTTTTTGATTTGGAGACCATCCGATTTTTTTCAAGACATACTTATTTTACCGATTTCGGGAAAAGGGTACTACAACCTAAAAAAGAGGCAGCAGAAGGGTTAATTATCGAACGGATGAAGAGAAGGGAAGCAAGGAAAGGCAAGAAAGGGATTGTTATTAATGCAGATAAGAAGATAAGCTTTTATTCGAGAGGCGTTGAAACTCTTTTGCGACTTACGGCCCGAAACCAAATCAACTTAAATTCCATTGCCGATCAGAAATCAAACATATTAATTTCTGTAAATGCGATTATTATTTCCATCATCATTACCATGCTGGTGAGAAACGCTTCTGATATATCGCAAAATTTTTACCCCGTGATGATCTTGTTGTTTGTTTGCCTTTCGACCATTATTCTCGCCATCTTATCTACTCGCCCCAATGTCAAATGGGGTAATTTTACCAAAGAGGAAATAAAAGAGAAAAAAGTTGATCTGATTTTTTTTGGTAACTTTATCCATATGGAATATGACGACTATCTTGAATCATTCAAAAGCATGATGGAGAGTGACGAAGATTTATATGCCACAATGATTAAAAACCAATATTCATTAGGGATAATCCTGGCCAAAAAATTCAGATTGCTTAAGTTTGCTTATAACGTCTTTATGATCGGGCTTTGCATCACCGTGATCAGTTTTCTGATCAATCTGTTTTATTCATAAACTAATATCTAGTCCTTATCTTCAAAAGCATAAATATCTTTAATTAAATGATCGTAAGTAGCTTTTACCAGCTTACGTTTTAATTTCAGTGTTTGTGACAATTCTCCGGTAACAGGGGACCACTCATCGGCCACAAGCCTGAATTTTTTGATTTGCTCAGTTGAACCAAGTCGTTTATTTAAATGCGAAACTTCCTTCTGAATTCTTGAAATCAATTCCGGCTTTGAAATTAAATCACTATTTGTATGATAATGGATTTTATGTTTTGCAGCCCAGAAATGCAGGGTATTAAAGCTCGGAGAAATGATTGCACTGGCAAATTTCTGATTTTCGCCCACTACTATCAATTGCTCAATGAATGGTGATTCTTTAAAAATATTTTCAATTACCTGTGGGGCAATATATTTCCCTGAAGATATCTTGAAAATTTCCTTTTTACGATCCGTGATTTTTAAAAATCGGCCTTCAACCATAACTCCTATATCTCCTGTATGAAGCCATCCATCCTTATCTATCACTTCATTGGTTTGCGCTTCATCTTTATAATATCCCATCATGATCCCATCACCTTTTGCAAGGATTTCGCCATCTTCTGCCAATTTAATGGTTACGCCAGGCAATGCGGGCCCAACTGTCCCAAACATTACGTTGTCGGTATTTGTAGGGTCGTTAACGGCAATAACCGGGGATGATTCTGTTAAGCCAAAGCCTTCGTATATGGGCATTTCAGCTGCCCAAAAAATCCGTTGCAATCTGGTTTGCAAAGCGGACCCCCCCGACACGATTAAATTCACACTTCCACCCAACCCTGCTCTCCATTTACTAAAGATTAATTTTCGGGCAATTTTTAATCTCTGATTGTAATACCAACCCTGGTTTTTATGTATATCATAACTTTTACCAATGCGTACTGCCCAGAAAAATAAAAATTTCTTTATTCCGCTCAGGTCCTTTCCTTTGGCTATAATACTATCGTAAACTTTTTCCAATAATCTTGGAACGGTATTAAATACATGAGGTTTTATTTCTTTGATGAACTCCCCTATTTTAGCCAGATTTTCAACATAATAAATACTTACCCCGTTCAATTGGAAATTATAAACCATCATCCGCTCATAAACATGGCATAAAGGAAGGAAGCTTAAAGCCCGATGTGTGTCATTTAGAGGTAACATTTTACCTGTCGTCATTGAGTTACTTAGCAGATTCTTATGCGATAACATCACTCCTTTGGGGTTTCCTGTTGTTCCCGAAGTATAAATGATAGTTAATAAATCTTCGGTTTTTATACCGTCTTTTCTATCCTGAAGCATTTGACCGAATTCATCCCTTTTTCCTTTACCAATCTCAGCTATTTCTTTCCAATTCTTTACACCTTCAATCTGGTTAAAGGTATAAACCTGATCGGCTAAATTTACTTTTATAATGCTTGGCATAAGCTTATCCAATAACAATTTATCTGAAATAAAGAGCATCCTGATTTCAGCATGTTTAAAGATAAATTCATGATCACTATCACTTAAAGTTGGGTATATCGGAACATGAATTGCCCCTACCTGGGCCAGGCTCATATCCATAAAATTCCATTCAGGGCGATTTGTTGTTATGGTCCCTATTTTATCACCTTTGTTAACTCCAAGTGCCAAAAAGCCCAAACTTAAGAGTTCAACCATTTCCAGATAATCCTTTGATGAATAAGTGATCCAGTTAGTATCCACTTTTCTAGCGAAGGCAACTTCTTTATCTGCATAATTTACGCGATAAAGATCCAAAATATCAAAAATTCGTGTCATACTCATAACTTAAAATATCTATAAACTATTAACTAAATTTCAATCTCAACAACTATGTGTTGACCAATTTGAACATACAGGCAACTAATTTGACATTTATTAATCCGGATTGGATATTATAAAATGACGGCATTGCAGGCTTTTTTTTAAATCCTCTATTATGGGCGAAAGTTAATAATATTAATTTGTATTCGATCCTAACCTCATTAAATATTATTTAAAAGTTCTATCCTAAAATTGCCCGATCTTTAGTTTTTTTTTTATAATTTTGAAGGATATAAGTAGAAACTTTAACATTAAATATGATGGATAGATATATAACCATCAAGCCTTGGGAAACAAATGCACCTCATCATCTTGAGTTGTTTGCTAATGATTTGGTTGAGGTTGTCGAAAAACAGCCGAACAAACCTGAATGGAAAGACTGGATATGGTGTCATGACTCCATTAATTCAGGTTGGGTTCCAAAACATCTGATTGCTATCATAGATAACAACACAGGAAAAGCTTTGGATAATTATTCGGCCAAAGAGTTAAGTATTGGCGCAGGTGAAGTCATCACCGGAATTCAGGAGTATTGTGGCTGGGTATGGAGTGTGAATGATGATAGTGGCGAAAAAGGTTGGTTACCCGAAGAAATCTTACTTAAACTCTCAACATAGATCCGGAATCGTATCTTGAGGTGACCGCCAATGCTGGTTGAGCGCAGCCGAAACTACCCTTCGACACCCTTCGACATTTATCCGCCTTTGGCGGAAGCTCGAAGTGACCATCGTTGTTGTTTGTTATCATAATAGAAACCTCGTCAGTTCGAGCCAGTCGAGAACTGAACGTGAGACAAAGAGTAAAAAAACTTCTCGACGTTTATCCGCCTTTGGTGGAAGCTCGAAATGACCTTTGAGATGAAGACCTTTTTGATGGTAGTTGAGCGCAGCCTGAACTACCTATTTAGGAACACAATCCCATCCATGAAGTAAAATATTATCAATTTTTGTTTGGAATAAAAATACTTATGTCGTATGTTTGCGTCATATATCATTAACACAAAAATCATGACTTACGCCAAAACAGATGCTTTTGATTCCGACCTGCAGGATGTTGCCAGAATCGCAAAAGCCTTATCACATCCGGCACGCTTAGCGATCATCAAATACCTCGCTGAATGCAATAAGTGCATCTCCGGTGATATTGCCAATGAATTACCTCTCAGTCGTACAACCGTTTCTCAACACTTACAAGAACTTAAGAGCCTGGGGCTAATTGATGGTGAAATTGATGGAGTTAAAATCTGCTATTGCCTTAATCAAATAAATATCATGGATGCCCGTGATAAAATCCAATCTTTTTTTAAACTTGGATTTCCGGGCTGTAACTGTTAAAATTTTAAAAAAATGCAAACAAACGAAGAAATCAAAAACGAAGTAAAGAAAAAATACGGACAGATTGCCAATCAAAGCAAAGAACAAAACAAACAGAGTTGCTGTGGTTCTGGTGAATCTTGTGGCACTATTGATTATTCAGTATTTTCTGATGATTATTCAAAAATAGAAGGTTATATGCCCGATGCTGACCTTGGATTGGGTTGTGGCTTACCAACAAAATTCGCACTGATCAATGAAGGTGATATAGTACTTGATTTAGGTTCAGGTGCCGGAAACGATTGTTTTGTAGCCCGACAAATCGTTGGTAAAGAGGGCAAAGTAATTGGGCTGGATTTTACCGAAAGCATGATCGAAAAAGCACGGATCAATGCCGACAAATTAGGCTATAAAAATGTTGAATTCCGACTTGGAGAAATTGAAAATATGCCTATTGGAGGCAAGTCAATTGATGTAATTGTAAGCAACTGCGTAATGAATCTGGTTCCGGATAAACAAAAAGCATTTTCCGAAGCCTTTCGGGTATTGGCACCAGGAGGTCATTTCAGTATATCAGATGTTGTTTTAAGAGGAAAACTTCCTGAAAGCTTTGTGAAAGATGCTGAGCTCTGGGCAGGATGTGTTTCAGGGGCGATGCAAATGGATGAATACCTAAATTTGATCGAAGATGCCGGGTTTAGAAATATAAAGGTACAAACCGAAAAAAAAATTGATTTGCCTGATCAGGTTCTTTATGATAATTTTCCTAAAGATTTGGTTGATGAATTCAAGCAATCAAACACCGGAATTTATAGCATTACGGTTTATGCCGAAAAACCATGTTCAGATTGTGGCTGCAGTTGTTGTTGATTTTTCTTAAAATAACCTTGTTTTAAAACGAAATAAACAATGTCAGTAAAGCAAATTTATCCTGTTCTGGGCATGTCGTGTGCCTCCTGTGCTTCGAGTGTTGAGAGTATGCTCAACACTCAGCCCGGCGTGCTGTCTGCCAGCGTTAACTATGCCAATGGTGAAGTTTATATTGAATTTGATGAGAAGATTGTAAAGCTGAATGAAATGCAGGATGCCGTCAAAAAAATCGGTTATGAACTCATCATTCAAAAAGAAGAACCTGAAAAGATTGTAGAAGAAAAAGAAAAGGAAAGGTTTATCAATCTCAGAAAGAAACTGATACTGGCAATATTCCTGACTTTACCCGTCTTCCTAGTTTCTATGTTAGTGATGCCATTATCTCAAATAGATAAATGGGTATTGTTGGCCCTGAGTTTTCCAGTTTTGTTTTATAGTGGTTCAGAATTTTTCGTGAATGCTTTCAACCAAGCCCGTCACCGAAGCACAAATATGGATACACTGGTGGCACTAGGTACCGGAGTGGCATTTACATATAGTGCGGTTGTTACTCTTTTTTCTGAATATTTTATCAATCACCAACTACCAACCTATGTTTATTTTGAATCGGCCACTGTCATCATTTCCTTTATTCTACTTGGGAGGTTTTTAGAAGAAAGAGCTAAAAAACGAGCTTCATCTGCCATTCGCAAATTAATGGATTTACAACCCAAAAAACTGACGGTCATCCGCAATCAACAAGAAATTCAAATCTCTATTAAGGAAGTTATACTTGGTGATATTGTACTGATAAAACCGGGTGAAAAAATTCCGGTAGATGGAATGGTTGATAGTGGCGAATCGTACATCGACGAGAGCATGATCAATGGTGAACCTATGGCTGTATTTAAAAACACAGGAACACAGGTCTTTGCCGGAACCATCAACCAAAAAGGAAGCTTAAAGATTATCGCCAAAAAAATCGGCAAAGAAACCCTGCTTTCGCAAATTATAGAGATGGTGAAAGAAGCCCAAAGAGTGAAGCCACCCATTCAGAAACTAGCTGATAAAATTGCCGGGATTTTTGTTCCAATCGTTTTGGGCATTGCGATTTTAACTTTTGGGCTTTGGTTTTTTTTAGGGCCAGAGCCTTCCATTTCATACGCATTCATCACTACAGTAGCAGTACTAATTATTGCATGCCCCTGTGCACTGGGATTAGCTACTCCAACAGCCTTAATGGTTGGTATTGGTAAAGGGGCGCAAAACGGTATTCTGATCAAAAATGCCGAAAGCCTTGAAATGGCTTACAAAGCCAATATTTTATGCATTGATAAAACAGGCACATTAACAGAAGGGAAGCCTAAAGTAAGTGATCAATTCTGGGTACACGATAACCCGTTTTTAAAAATGGTTCTGATCGAGATTGAAAAAAAATCAGAACATCCACTGGCTGCTGCAATTGTGGCCGACATTAAAACTTCCGATAACCAAGAAATTAAAATTGAAGATTTTCAGAACTACCCTGGCAAAGGTGTGAGTGCCATCATTGAAGGCTCGAAATATTATGTGGGTCGACCTGATCTGATTACAGAAAAAGGAATAAAAACCGACCCCAATATTAATATTAAAATTGACCGTTGGCAGCAGGAAGCCAAGAGTATTGTCCTATTCTCCGACGAACAGAATGTATTGGCTGTTTTGGCCATTACCGACCAGTTAAAAGATGGAACACACAATGCCATTAGAAAACTAAAACTCATGGGAATTGAGCCCATCATGCTAACTGGCGACAATATCAACACGGCCAGTGCCATTGCAAAGCAATCGGGCATTGAACAATTCAAAGCAGGGTTGCTGCCACAAGATAAGGTCAATTTCATCAAAGCCCTTCAGTCTGAAGGAAAAATTGTAGCGATGGCCGGTGATGGCATCAACGATTCAGCTGCTTTGGCCCAAGCTGATATCGGAATTGCAATGGCAAGCGGTTCAGACATTGCTCTTGAAAGTGCCGGAATTACGTTAATGAAATCGGATTTAAACCATTTGATTGGTGCCATACACCTATCGTTTGCAACTGTTAAAACCATCAAACAAAATTTATTTTGGGCATTTTTCTACAACATAATTGCGATCCCTGTTGCTGCAGGAATTTTGTATCCTTTTAGCGGTTTTTTACTCAATCCGATGATTGCCGGAGCAGCCATGGCAATGAGTTCAGTAACGGTGGTGGCAAATAGTTTACGACTGAGAAAAGTGAAGATCTGAGTTATGAATTATTAATTATGAGTTATAAGTTGCTTGATTCTGGTTGCTGGTTGTTAAATTCTACATTCCCATTCTACATTCTGCATTCAACAATTATCATTTATCATTCGATTTTTTTTAAATTTATTCTTTTAAAATCTTTCCGATACGGATGGTAAATATTGAAAATGACTATATTTGATTAAACTAAACCCAGTGGGGTAATGAGAGGTTCTAATCGTCCCAACATTTCATACACACGTTTTTTATGGCCAATTTTACGAATTGAAGGGAAAAGTAATTAACAAAACTAAACCACTATGGATTGAAAATACATAGGTTTGATTTATGAATAGAATTCATTTAGTAAGCATCAAAAAAGAACCTGTCTGCCGCAGGCAAGACAATATTCAATGTTCAAAAAATCAATATTAAAAACAATACAAAAACCTATAATGATATTGGGAATTGGAATCGTCATACTGAGCTTGGTTCCACTGAGCAACGGCGAAGTGTCGATGTGTGGAATTTGGTCCGCCTGGGCGGATGTAATTTGTAATTTTTGTAGAAATTTATAGAACCTAAAGTAGCTGCAATAAAATTGCAGAGTTTTAACCATTATATAGATAATAAAACTATCAATATTTTCCGTGAACATAAACTTTACAAACCATGAAAAAGCAAAATATTAATCCGGAAAATGCCGCCAGACTTCGCCAAATGGCGGAAGAACATTTAAAGCTGCAAAAATCAAAAACAAATAAAATTGTTTCGGAAGCTGCCATGCTGAAACTGATTCACGAACTGGAAGTTCATCAGATTGAACTTGAAATGCAAAATGAAGAACTTGGAATAGCAAAAGAAAAAGCAGAACTGGCAGAAGAAAAATATAAAGAACTTTATGATTTTGCACCCTCCGGCTATCTTTCAATTTCAAAAGAAGGTGAGATCATAGGACTGAATTTTGTTGCCGCCCGAATGCTGGGTAAGGAACGTTCAAATTTGATTAAAAATAAATTTGCTCTATTTATTTCAAAAGAAACTCTTCCGGTTTTTAATCTTTTCCTTCAAAATATTTTTACAAGCAAAAAAAAACAATCCTGAGAAGCAATAATAGCAGCCAAAGGCAATTTACCAATATATGTAAATATTGATGGCATACTAAGTTCGAATGATGAACTATGCCAATTGACGGTAGTAGACTACACTGAAAGAAAATTAACTGAAATTGAGTTAATTAAAGCCAAAGAAAAAGTCGAAGAAAGTGAAGAGCGTTTTGCACTTGTTATAGATGCATCGGAGACAGGTATCTGGGACTGGAATATTGAAACAAATGAAGTATTTTTTTCTGAACAATGGAAAAGACAAATAGGTTACGAAGACCACGAAATCAAAAATGATTTTGGCTCTTGGATCGAACTTCTGCACCCTAACGAAAAGGAAGCCTGCCAGAATGCTGTTCAAACCTACCTGAATAATCCGGTTGAACATTTTATCCTTGAATTCAGATTCCGCCATAAAGATGGAAGCTACCGATGGATTCACAATAAAGCCTCCTCGATAAAAAACAAAGATGGAAATGTTGTCAGAATGTTTGGTGTACATACAGATATTACTGACCACAAACAAGCAGAATTACATATCAAACACCAGAACGAAGAGCTTAAAAAGCTTAACACCACCAAAGACAAATTCTTCTCTATCATTGCCCACGACCTTAAAATTCCATTCAATTCAATTATTGGATTTAGCGAACTTTTGGTTAAGCAAATCAACGAAAAGGATTATGATGGGATAAAGAAATATGCCGGGATTATCCTGCAGTCGTCCCAGCGTGCAATGGAATTGCTGATGAACCTCATGGAGTGGTCACGTTCCCAAACCGGAAGGATCAAGTTTAATCCTGAGCGGTTCGATTTAACGGTATTCATTAACAACATCACACTGCTGTTCGATGATATTGCAGGGCAAAAAACAATAGTAATCAAAAATGAGATTCCCCCCAATGCTCATGTATTTGCCGATCAGGCTATGATAAATACAGTGCTGAGAAACCTGATTTCGAATGCAATTAAATTTACCAAACCGGGTGGAGAGATTATTCTATCGGTGACAGAAGGAAAAAAAGAACTCACGGTCTCAGTAAAAGATAACGGTATCGGAATCCCGAATGACAGAATTAACAAATTGTTTCGGATTGATGAAAACCTCTCTACACAGGGCACTTCCAATGAAGCAGGAACCGGACTGGGTTTACTACTCTGTAAAGAGTTCATTGAAAAGCATAAAGCAAAAATCTGGGTTGAAAGTGAAGAAGGTATGGGCTCAACATTTTATTTCACCTTGCCTCTCAATGCCTAACCGCTGATATAACGCATTGATCGGCAACTTGCACTGTCAGGAAATAACGATGATAATAAAAATTTCTTAAAGTTGACTATCCCAGTGGCAAGCCAAGGAGTACTTGCCCGCGGCAGGCAGGTGGTTACTTGTTAATAAATCATAATATTTTACATTCTAAATTCTTCATTTTAAATTAATCATTCAGGAGTGGATTTTATGAACAGGAATTGCGATTATTGTTCATAATTAAATCCCTACTTTTAACTTTGGAGTTTGATAGATGATAGAATTAAAATCTATTTTTGAAAAACTATTTAATAGAATAATTCTTAATCAGAATAAAATGGGACAACAATACTTAGATCATTCAAAAGCGATTTTAACCTCTAATCGTTCAAATTTTAAAGGAGGAAGCAAAGGTTCAGGGATCATCTCTTTATTTGGGTATCAAAACGAATATGATCTCAGAGAAGGGTATCCCCTATTAACCACTAAGAAGATGGCTACAAGATCTATGTTTCATGAAACAATATGGTTCTTAAGAGGAGATACAAATATTAAATATCTTGAAGACAATAATACCCCTATTTGGAGGCCCGATGCCTTTCAGGGCAATCTTCCCGGGATGCAAAAGGAAGGAATTTTTCCTGATGGTATTGAAAAATACTCTCCTTATTGGGACAAAGCAATGGAAGAATATGGACAGAGAATAAAAGAAGATACGGAGTTTGCACAAAGATGGGGCGATGCCGGACCAATTTATGGTAAACAATGGAGAAGATGGGAATATTTTGATCATGATAAAGGGCAGTTTGTCGAAATAGATCAACTGGCAAAATTGATAAAGGGTCTGAAAAAAAACCCAACCGGAAAAAAACATATTGTTGATTCATGGAATCCAGGTGACACTCCAAAGATGTCTTTACCTCCATGTCATGTTTTGTATCAGGTAACTGCTAATGAAGAAGGCGAGTTAGAATTGCAACTATATCAGAGGAGTTGTGATCAATTTCTGGGTGTTCCTTTTAATATAGCCAGTTATGCCGCACTTACCCAGGTAATTGCTCAAGAAGCAGGGATGGTTCCAAAAACATTCATCCATACTTTTGGAGATTCGCATTTTTATGCCGGTATTGGGAAGAGAACCCAATGGCACCAAGATCATTTCAAAGAACTGCAAAAAAGAATCAGAAATGTTTCTGCAAGAGAAGAATATCTAGAAGTTGCTGACTGGATTAATAAAAATGCTCCCAGCAACGGCAACGAAGAAAAATATGATCATGTAACTGCCATTCTAGAACAAATGTCGAGAGAACCCAAACCTTTGCCTAAATTACACATTGCAAAAAAACCCTTTGATCAACTAACTATTGATGATTTTGTTGTAGAAGATTATAATCCTCATCCTGCAATCAGAAGGAGTATGGCTGTATAACGAAGTCATGCCGTCTTGCAGTCTTGCAGTCTATCGAATGAATTATTTTCTTTAATTTAGTTCCCATATCAAAACGTGCTACAATGGGAACAATAAAAAATTTCGAAGATCTCGAGATTTGGATGATATCGAGAGAGCTAGTTAATCTAATTTATTCGGACTTGAGAAAATGTCATGACTTTGCATTCAAGGATCAGATCACAAGAGCTGGAATATCTTCAATGAATAACATCGCTGAAGGTTTCTGCAGAAGCAGCGATTCAGAGTTTAAACAGTTCCTCAACATTTCAAAGGGCTCATCAGGAGAGGTAAAAAGTATGTACTACAAGCTGAAGACCAAAATTTTATACCTCAATCAGTTGCAACTGAAAGAAGGGAGCGAATTCAAACCCTGATAAATAAAATAAGTATGTTAATGAAGTACCTGAAGTCAAGCAAATAAAGGACAGCAAGACTGCAAGACACAAGACTGCAAGACTACTTTCCCTTTACGCCTTATATAAATGATAGAAAATATTACAATCAGTATGTACTAACTTTTTATAAATCGAATAATATGGAGGAGTTAGTATTTGCATTTCCTACAGACGAGCTATGGAAATTAATGACTTATAAAAAAAAGGGATTAATAAAGGAAAATAGCGAAATATTAAAAAGGATTGTTCAAAATGGTCAGTTTCTCAGAAGAAGTGAATTAGAAGAAGACCCTTCTTTTAAGCAGATTATTCCATATGCAATTATCTCTAACGGCGACTCATATTATTTATTCAAAAGGAAATCGGGGCAGATAGAAAAAAGACTACACAATAAATACACTTTGGGGGCAGGAGGTCATATGAACCCGGGCATCTCTGCGGAACAGGATGAGCAATATCTGATTGATGAATTAAAAAGAGAATTTTTTGAAGAAGTCAAATTGCAAAATGGATGTTTGATAGAGGATATTGAATTTATTGGCTTTATAAATGATGATACAATTCCGGTTGGAAGGGTTCATATTGGGCTCTTGTATACTATCCGTTTATCAAATAAAGAGGTAACTACTAATGAAACGGATAAAATGATTGCAGATTGGATTGATAAGTCCGGCTTGGATGAATTCTATGAAGAAATGGAAACATGGAGTAAAATAGCATTTGATTTCTATGTTAAATGAAAGAATACACAATTATTAAACTGACGAATTGTGGATAATAAAACCAATCGGGCATAATTTGTGGTATAAAAAGTTGCCGGGACAGTATGATTTAAAGGCTTGTGCAAAAGTGAGGGCAAAAATAGGCTTGTACAAATAAATATCGGTGAACTGTCGATTAAGAAGGATGAATCGTATTTTAAATTATGAATGTTGAATGTTGCCCGCCCTTACCGAACGGAACGATCGGGCGGGAATGTGAATATTGAATTCTAACTCAAAACAAATGTATACTGTCTACTACTATCCACATTTGTAAATAAAATCTTTCATTTTTTTTTGACACAATAAAAAAAGAAACTATCTTTACTTGGCATTGATTATGAAATATTTATGAGTTTTCCCCAAACTCTTTTGATGCATAGGGCAGCGGAAGCCTTATTTTTTAGTAGCTAGACTTCCGGTAATATCGATTAAATATTACATGCCTGTAAATGCTCAAAATACTATTCGGCACACGTAGTGTAAATATTTCGCGATGTAAATATTGGAAGTATCCTGATACGTAAGTTGGTGCATTTCGAAGAACAAAAAGCACTTGCTGGAATCTCGATTTATCACCGGCTTAATTTAAGCTAAGCGATTATTAACCACTTCAGACTCTTAGTCTGAATCGATCGTGTCATCAATTAAATAATTAAATATTCATTAACCACATTAAAAATTAAAAAAATGGACACCATTAAACAAACCAACCAACAGCTTGAATCTTTGCTTAAAAAAGGCAATATTAGTCGTGAAGATTTTCGTAAAATCGACAATATTATTGCATTAATAGGTTCTCAGATCAGAAACAACATTCTGTCAAAATCGGATGTTGCAAAAATCAATTCAAATTTTCCGGAAGATTTTGTTAAAAATACCGTGCAGGGCCACGGTTTAAGCAAACCATTTGGTTATGCCGGTGATTATTTGATGATTGATAAAATTTATACTTATCATAAATCCGATAAACCTGAATATGCCATTTGGGATGAATATTTACATCAGCAATCGGCACCAATCGCGGTGAGAAACCGAAAGGAATATTTCAAAAATGTTATCGAAAAAAAGATGACCGATTACACCACACTAAAATTATTAGATGTGGCAAGTGGCCCTGCACGCGATCTCTACGAAGTTTATTCAAAACTACCTTTAAACAAAACCATTCATACCACTTGTATTGAAATGGACGAAAACGCCATCTTCTTTGCAAAAGGATTGAACCATGAATTTTTGAACAGCATCAAATTTGTCCACAAAAATATTTTCAAACATCGTGAAAGTGAGAAATACGATTTAATATGGTCGGCAGGGCTATTCGATTATTTTAGTGACAAAGCATTTTTGATGGTGCTGGGCAAGTTTAAAGAATGGTTAAAAGTCGGGGGTGAAATCATTATCGGAAACTTTAATGAAGATTATAATCCGAGCCGCGATTATATGGAAATATTCGGCGACTGGTACCTCAATCACCGTACTGAAGAGCAACTGTTTAAACTTGCAATATTTGCAGGATTTAAAGGCCGACAAATCAGGATAGGAAAAGAGCCGGAAAATGTGAATTTGTTTTTGCATATAAGGAATGACTAGCCAAAAATCGACAACCGTATAGAAGACAGATTGATACGTGAATCGTGATTTTTGATGCATGACGGGTGGGTTATGGGTTATGAGTTATGAATTTTAATACCAACTTCTATCTACTAACTCCTGTCTGCTATTTTAAACAATGTTGATAAAAAACGGGCCCTGCTTTTTTAGCTAAAACAAAAAAGAACCTATATTTACATGGCATTGCTAATAAAAGGTTAACTGATACCAGAAACTGGCACTTCAACTTTTTTGTCACTTGACCGGAAAGCTTGCACAAAAACTCCTAATATGCTATTTAAAAAGGCAGCTTAATGTATTATTCAACTTGTAAACTTATTTAGGACCACACATTTTATTTATGACACTTAAGTTTAAAGTTGATTTTATTTTGCTTTTATTCGTAATTAGTTGCACTTCAAAAAATGAAAATAAGGAAAGCAACTTTGCAAACAACATAAGATTCAATCATTTATATGTTGTTATTGATGATTCTACGTACAATCATCTTTTTGAATGTATTCAAATATTGAGTGATTTCTCGTATACTAAAGAACAAACTGTTAATACTGGAGAGAGTGCATGGTCCGGTAAGTATTTATTTGGAAGACATCAATATTTAGAGATATTTAAACCCGAAGGAGATAAGAAAGGAAAATTTGGAGAATTGGGCCTTGGATTCATAACCGACAAATCAGGAACCTTAAATTCCGTTCGAAATACATGGAAAAGAAAAAAAGAAAGGACCTCATATTCAGACAGAGAAATTGTTCGTGAAGGCAGATCTTACCCTTTGTTCCAATTAGCCAGTATAGAACAAAGTGACTCTGTAAGAATATTTTCCTGGCTCATGGAATATCAGAAGGAAGAAATGAAGAGTGTTGGTTTTACCGATCAGGACCATAAAGAGGTGATAAGTTGGAAAGAATATTCTGTTCGGAGAAGGGCAGCAGATTTAAAAGTCATTCCTGATTCTATTAAATTTGAAAAAGCATTCGATAGGGTTACACAGTTATATTTAACACTTACCCAGGATGAGCTTGACAGTTTGAAAAAGTCTCTGCTATATTTTGGATTTACTGAAAAAGGAAACAGTTTGATTAGTCAGGATATTACGATTAATTATAAAATTTCTCACCATAAAGTATTTGTACTGAATCAGATACACTTTAAGATCACAGGCTCACTGAAAGAGGGGATATATCGATATGAAAATTTGGAATTTAGGATTAACGAACATGATGCAAGCCTAAAATTTTTGTATAATTGCGATTAAATAAATAATTAAAAAACAATGAAAAAAAAATTCATCCTTCCTTTAATCATGCTACTCTGCTGTAACTTGGGCCATGGCCAGGTTTCACAATCAGAAAACAACATTAGCGACAAAGAAAATGTTTTAACTGCCAAGCAGAAGAAATTGGTTTACGAAAACTTAAAAAATTTCCACGATCAAACTCAGGTTTCATTTGCCGTTATTAAAAATGGGGCAGTCGGTTTTTATGGGGTAAAACGAGAAAATGATCTACTTTCTGATAGTCCTAATGCCGATAAAGTATTTGAGATTGGATCGATCACAAAGGTCTTCACTTCTACCCTATTGGCCAATTTTGTTCTGGACGGAAAGCTTGAGGCAGATGATAAAATTAATGATTACCTCAAAATAAAATTGAAGGATGGTATTCAAATTTCATTCAAACAACTGGCCAATCACACTTCAGGCTTGGCCCGTATGCCTTCCAACTTTAATTTTGCGGCTGCACTCAGTCCGGATAACCCCTATAAAAATTTCGATGAAAAAATGTTGGAATGGTATCTTACTCAAGCATTGAAACTTGAATATGCTCAAGGAACCAAATCAGAATATTCAAACCTAGGCGTAGGTTTATTGTCGTACACCTTATGCAAAATTGTTGATACCGATTTCCAAAGCCTTTTAAAATCATACATTTTTTCGAAATACAAAATGGCCAGCAGCACCACCATTCGTGATGAAATTGCCGAAAAATTAGTTATTGGGCGCGATAGTATCGGAAAAGAAACCTCCAATTGGGATTTAAATGCCATGGCAGGTGCAGGAGCAATCTTATCGTCGGTCGAGGATTTATCAAAATTTGCCTTGGCACAATTTGATATTGCCAATAAAGAACTTGCCCTTACAAGAGTGAAAACTTTTGCCGACCCGGGAAGTATGGATGTATGCCTGGGATGGTTTATAAATAAAAGTAAATCGGGTTCGGAATGGTACTTTCACAATGGTGGCACAGGCGGTTACCGTTCGGCAATGGCTCTTGATATAAACAAAAAAAATGGGATCATTATTCTCTCTAATGTTTCATCTTTTCACCCAAATTCAAGAAAAATAGACGAGTTATGCTTTGCTCTAATGAAAACACTCGATGTAAAATAATACAGCGGCAATCTTCTTTCAACTTAAGTCAAGAAATATTGAAAGTAAGGTCAATCTTTAAATAATTCTTAAAAATATTTGGAATTTAAAAATTATATTTAGACATTTGTCTAAATATCTAAATTAATGAATTCCCTATTTAAGGCTTTAAACGACAAAACCCGCCGCGAAATTCTGGAAATGCTTAAGGGGGCTGATATGACCGCAGGTGATATTGCCAACAAATTTGAAATGACAAAACCCAGTATTTCGCATCATCTCTCTATTCTAAAACAAGCCAATTTAGTAATCGACCTCAGAAAAGGTCAATTTATTTATTATTCACTGAATACAACTATTATGGACGATATTGCAAAATGGTTTATTCAATTTAAAACTAATTAATAAAAATTAAAGCGACAAATAAGACAGGTAAGAAAAAACTTGTTTTAGGATTTTAAAGGAGGCCTTAATTGGTCAAGGCGGTTATTTTTGATTTTGATGGGGTGATAGCG